>MDSW01061359.1_pt1 | contig 15796 bp, 6 predicted proteins | sample 811171 | NCBI WGS metagenome assembly MDSW01 (sample SAMN05326641, study PRJNA326480) | marine metagenome | isolation source: seawater | place: Atlantic Ocean: North West | collected 2012
GGCGTCATCCACGTCATTGACAGTGTGATTCTGCCTGAATAACTGCAGGTTCGTGGGCACGGTCTCCATGCCCAACAGATCAGCGACCTCTGCATGGAAGGCGGCGAAAGCCGCCTTCCTGTTTTTGTGCGCCTGGTGACCGGCCATTGGAATGCGTGAGAATGATGCAACGAATTTGCCTTTGGAGCCCGGCTTGGATTCACTGAATCTGATGTGGTTGAATTTGATTCAGGCGGGATTTTTCGTGCCCAGCACGTATGGCTGCTGGTACGGGACAAACGTCCCTGATCCTCAGAATGGCCCGTACCTGTTCGACTCCGTCCAAATCATTTCGACGGACGGAATGCCAATTCCGATCAGCCAGTTTGAGGCAAAGTTCCTTACGCCTAACAGCGATAATACTGCGATTTCTGAGCCCGGTTGAACGCTGGTATGTGCACCTGGTTTCATCGGATCTGCCGTTCATCGACGTCGCCGCCGGCAACTTGGTGCGAACAACTGAGTTCGCGCTTTTCTATCCCGTCAGCATTTTTCCGATCAGTCCCAGCAGGAAACCAGCTACGGCGCCGAACGGAACCATCCAGGCATTCTTCAGTTTCGCTTCCGGAGCAATGTCTCCAAAGACAATGTAGAGAATGCCTCCTGCTGCAAACATCATGATTCCGGCTACCGAAACCGGGTAAGGGGCCAGCAGGTAGAAACCGGTGAGTCCACTCACTGGCCCCAGGAGTGCCATTGCGCTAAATGCCGTGATGATCGTTGCCGGACGAAAGGCCGTCCGGAGTTCTCTGAAGGCATTGAATCCTTCCGGAACGTTTTGCAGTGCCATCAGGCCTGCCAGTAACAGTCCGGCCTGACTGCCTGCGGCGATTGCGGCGCCCAGTGCGATTGACTCAGGCACAAAATCAGACAGCATGGCTGCCATCTGGCCCATTGGGCTGTTGACTCGCGCAAGCCAGATGTCGAGCGCCATGAATGACAGCCCTCCGCTTGCGAAACAGACGGCAGCGGCAGGAATACTCAGATGTTCTGAACCTTCCGGGACAAGGACGAGTGCAACGGCTGACAACAGGGCCCCACCTCCGAATGCTATGACCAGATGGCGAAACTCCTGCTGAAGCCAGCGTGACTGAATATTCTCGAACGCAGCCAGGCACGCTCCGACCGGCATTGCAAAACCGGCAAGAGCAGTCAGCAGCGTCACGTTCAACCAGTCCGACATGGAATTGCTTTGCGATCTGAGAGTGTGTGAAATAGTCCTTCGGCGAGTCCCATCGACCCTGTCAGGGTAGGCACCCTCGCGATGAGAACCGGCATACGATGATCAAAAGACTGGAACCGGTGCTAATACAATATACCGAAACACGACTCGGGACCGCTTCAGGCCATTCCCTGACCGTTTTTTTATGCCTGTTGGCAGGGCTTGCATGGGCCGTTCACGCTGCCGATGCAGATGAACACCTGCAGGTACTGCGTGACTCCTGTGCTGGCTGCCACGGCAGGGCAGATCCGGAAGCGGGTTTCTCCGTGACGGGTCTCAGCACGAGTGTCGCAGGTGCTGACCTTGAAGGATGGCAGAAAATCCGGGAGATGGTCAGCCTTGGCGATATGCCACCGCCGGATGCAGGTCCAATTGCTGTCGAGCAGAAGAAACAGCTTCTGAAGTGGCTGGATAGTGAACTGACGGCGGCTGGATATGAGTTACCAGACCTGTCGCTCCCTCAAAACGGCAATCGCGTGGATCATGACGCGCTGTTCAGCGGCGAGCATATCGGACCGGCGTATACGTCTTCTCGCCTGTGGCGAATCAGTCCTGAAATCTATCTGCGTTTTGCAGCGACCATCGACATGGCACGAAAACTGAACGCTCCTCTGACTTCAACGGGCGATCATGGGTTTCGAGACTATTCTTATCTGTACGCCGATCAGGCTGCCATCCGAACTCTCATGCAGAACTGTAAGCGAGCGGCTGCCACGCTTGTTTACGGACGGGTGGCACGTGTGAAAAACAAGAGTGGCTCTGCCCGCCGCAACCCGGGTGGGCGGGAGAACTCACGTCATCCATTGTTCAGGTCATTTGCCGTCGGGCAGGGGCCACCAGGTGAGTCAGAATTGAACGCGGTGATTGCGCATGCCTTTGAATTTTTGCTCGAAAGGCCTCCCACAAAGCTGGAGTTAGCTCGATATCGTGATGAATTCCTCACCCCCAATCTGGAACTGGCAGGGCGAGACGCAGCTCTGACAGGGTTTCTCACGACCATGATGATGTCGCCGGAGTTCCTGTTCCGGATGGAGGTTGGTCTTGGACGGGTGCTGCCGGATGGTCGTCGATGGCTTTCACCACGCGAAGTTGCGTACGCCGTTTCGTACACACTTTTTGACTACCTTGACGCTCAGATTCTGAAGGCTGCGGAGGAGGGAAAGCTTGCGACTCGTGCTGATGTGGAGCGAGAATTCCGTCGGATGCTGACGTCTTCGGATCGGCGAGTCCGGGCGCCAGCGGGAAAGAACTTCTGGCCAACCGGTAAAGGGGCCGGCATTACCAGTCCCAGGCTGATGGAGACCGGGCATCCTCGTCTGTTGAGGTTCTTCCGTCAGTACTTCGGGTATGTTGCGGCTCCTGACGTCTTCAAGGATGACTCCCGTCATGACGGAAAGCTGAATGCATGGGATCTTGTCAGGGACGCTGACTGGTTCGTTCTGCGGGCGTTAAAAGACGATCGCAATGTGCTGAAAGTGTTGCTGACCAGTGATCGGTACTTCGTAAACTCCCGCGCTAACCGGAAGCCAATTCGAGAAAACCGCGTCTACAATCTTGATGGCCCCGTGGAACGTCCGGATCAGGGAGGGCTGTCCCAGGTTCCAATTGCAATGCCCGAAGGACAGCGCGCCGGAATGCTGACTCATCCGGCATGGCTTGTCGCTCATAGTGGCAACTTTGAAACCGATCCGGTCCGACGGGGACGCTGGATTCGTGAGAAACTTCTGGCAGGAATTGTCCCTGATATCCCAATCGGTGTGGCTGCCCAACTGCCGGACGAGCCAAAGCAGACACTTCGGCAACGGTTCGCGATTGTCAATCGTTCCGAGTGCTGGCGTTGTCACCGGAAAATGAATCCGCTGGGGAATCCTCTGGAAGCGTACGATGATTTCGGGCGTTATCGGACCGACCACCTGGTTACTCAGGACGATCACGTAATTGCCTCAGAGTTCGAAGCTTATTCCCGATTGAGGAAAGTGACATGGCGGGATTCACATTCCAGGGGGCACCCGGAAGAGGAGTTCAGGAGCAGACCGGTCGATGTATCAGGAGAGATCACTGGTTCAGGTGATGCTGAGCTGGACGGAAAGGTTGACGGGCCAGTGCAGATGATGCACCGCCTCGCCGCGTCGCCACGAGTCCGGCAGTGTTTTGTTCGTCATGTGTTTCGGTTCTGGATGGGACGCAACGAAACTCTGCCTGATTCTCCCACGCTGATCGCAATGGATTCAGCATACGTCAAGAGTGGTGGCAGTTTTCAGGAACTCATGGTGGCGCTGGTGACTTCGGACTCATTTCTTTTGAGGAAGTAAGTATGGAACATCCACTCTCACGTCGAAAAGCTCTCCATAATGCGTGCGCAGGACTGGCGGTCGCGCCCTTTCTGCAGGGAATCGCCGCTCGTGCTGCTGATCAGTCAGGAAGGACTCCCAAACGGTTTGTGTTTGTGGTTCGGGCAAACGGGATCCTGCCAACAGAACTTCAGCCGCAGGGACTGGAGTCTCTGGTTCGTCCACGCGGGGCAAGACTGTCACAGAAGAAACTGATAACCGCACCTCTGAAAGACCATTCGCTCAGCCGCGGGCTGGCTCCACTGGAGCCCTGGCGACATCAGGTGACAGTGCTGCAGGGGCTTTCCGGGCGCATGGCGAATGAGAGCCACGGCGCCGGATATGGAGCTCTGGGAGCGTGCCGAGGAGCAAAGGGTGGTGCGCCTCCAACGACTCCAACGGTCGACGGTTTGTTGTCTCGTTCCTTCAACACACCGTTTGCTCATCTTGGTCTCGCAATGGAAGAAATCGGCCCGCAGGTTGTTTACACCGGACTGTTTGCGGCTGCCGCCAAAAAGCCTTTGCCCTGTTATGCGGACCCGATGACAGCCTATCAGGATCTGTTTGGGTCGGTTGTCACTGACCGGCAGCTAAAGGCCGCTGCCGCTGTGGACCGAAATGTGCTGGACTTCATGGTGTCCGATATCAATCGATTCAGAGCCACACTTCCGGGAGTGGAGAAAGAGAAACTGGAACACTATCTCGAGGGGTTTCGCTCGCTGAAAGCGCAGGGGGAGAAGCTGCGGGCGATGAAAAAGCAGCTGACTGCTGCGGCCCCTGACCTGACTGATGATTTTCGATCAGATGTTGAGATTGAACGTCTGAAGGCGCATTTCCAGCTCGCAACTTCAGCATTGATTGGCGGGTTAACTCAGGTTGTTTCAATCCGAGCTGACCATCTGGGGCTGCGTCTAACCGGACTCGGACTCGGCAGTAAAACTGTGCATCAGATCGGGCACATGATCGAAGGTGAAAAGGGAGGTTCCGGAGGAGAAAAATTCGACAACGGAATGGGAGAGTTTGCCACTCGCGAACGTATCATGAATTTCCACATGCAGCAGATCGCGTCCATGGCAAAACAGCTCGAAGCGGTGCCCGAGGAGGACGGGACGATGCTCGACAATACGGTGATCCTGTACCTCAGTGACCACGGGGAAAAGCACCACAGCAACTGCTTTGAGTGGCCGATGGTGGCGTTAGGCACAGCGGGCGGTGCGTTGAAGGCAGGTCAGTACATCCACGTACCAGGCTGGGGGGAAGACCGGCACAATACGATCGCTCACGCCTACGTCAGCCTGCTTCAGGCTGCGGGTATTGAACAGGATCAGTTTGGGCAACCGGATCTCACTCTCCCGTCGTCCATTGATCAGACCGGGCCACTTTCAGCGTGGATGTCCTGACTGGACCAGCTTCACAGGACCGTCGACTTAGTGGCTACGTCGCGTCACGCGACGTGTGCACTGTGTCTGTACATTGGGATGACGTATGGACCTTCCGGGATGACGGCGACAGACCGGTCGGCTGACGAGTCGAGGCACTTATTAAAGATGCTCTGAAGATCCGACTGTACCTGCACACCCGTGATGGAGGCTTCCTCGTCTGAGAGTCCGCTTGTGACCAGGTGAATCTGTCCGCAAAACATTGGTTTCGTTTGCATCTGTGTCTGCCACTCGTCGATATCGGCAAACGGCTTTTGCAGAATATCATCGAGAAATGCCTGTGGTCCCCCAGCGACGAGTCGGCGTTGTGCTTCTCGAAACTCGTTTGAACCAAAACCCTCTGAAATCTCAGAGACGATGAGCAGGTTCCCACCGGGCTTGAGAATCTGCATCGCACAGACCATGCCCTTGATTGTCTGGTAATAGGTCTTGTCCAGCGGGTAGCCGGCAGCACTTGTCACGACTGTCTGATACTGTCGATCACAGTCAATCTCACAGTATCCACGGACAAAGTCGACGGCTTCGGCATGACTCGCAATGATCTCGCCGAAGTTGATATGCGACAGCTGCCGGTCTTCATCAAGGACCGTATTAACTGCCATGGCACCTCCCAGCAGTCGAATGATCTCCAGTTGTTCTTCGTGCAGGGGGTTGCCGATGAAATTGCAGCTGGTTGTCGCGCTATCATTCATAAATCGGGCGCTGTGGAACGTGCGAATCGTCTCATGGTGTGCTACGCCTGGAGCGATTACTTTACGGCCGCCTGAATACCCTGCCATGAAGTGGGGTTCGACAAGGCCGGTGGCGATCCTGAGATCTGCATTCACCAGTCGACGATTCAGGCGAACCACTGTCCCACGCGTGTCTGTCTTACCGACGAAAACGTGATCTGCGTCACGTGTGGCAAAGTTGTTTTCAACGCTGATGTTCTCCAGAACCCACGGATCACCGATCAGTTCCTCAAGTTCACTTCCCTCATTGGGCCGGTGCAGGCCTGTGGCCACCAGAATACAGATCTGGTCAGTTGTCAGACCTCCTTTGAGAAGTTCCTCGATGAGAGGACGAAGAAAGAGATGATTCGGGACAGGCCGAGTGATGTCGCAGATGAGAATGCATGCTGACTCCGAACGTTCTGCCTGCTGACACAGAGACAAACAGCCAATCGGATTATTCAGCGCCTCTTTGACGGCGTCTGCGGGGGAAGCGAGAACGGGCATCGGAGGCTTGCGGATGATCGCCGGTGGGGGCGAAGACGGGACGGTGAGACCCAGGTGTCCACGCCCGTATCTGAGTTCTACCAGAGTGTCGCTGTTCATCGATTGGTCCATGATCTCTGACGAATCAGGATTCTGAAGATGCTGTTCGCGTTCGCTCTCATGGATTCTATCGATTTTGGTCGGACGTATTAACGCAAACCGGCCGTCAGGCGGTCGGCAGTTCCTTCCGAATCACGAGCTTCAGCCCTGATCACCTCGCATCGACAACGCAGCAATGTTGATCTGTGGCATCTGCTCACAAACTGCAGAGACAATCTCATCCGAGAGTTGCCGATCCAGATCGGCGTGACGGACAGCACTTACTACCGCTGGCGTCAGGAGTATGGCGGGATTCGCAGCGATCAGGCAAAGCGACTGAAAGAGCTGGAGCGAGAGGCCGCTTGATTGGTCGTCCAGGATTGTCTCAATTCGCACGAGATTACGTTCGACCGTGGCAATTTCGCATGCGACGGGCAATAGCAGCTTGACGTGTGTCTCTACGAGGAATGGGCTGCCAGCGTCCGAGTTGCCGGCGAGAAGACCTTCGCGAAACAGTCACGCGTGAGTGCCAACGAGGAGGAGCCAGCTTTCGGAACCTTTAAATTAAGCCCGGATTCGGCAACGATTTCTGATGCGAGTAGCTCTAACTGGCATACGTTTGATTCAAACCGCTGGGTATAGATACCACTGTTCATATTCTCAATCAGTCTGCTGTTCATCTCCCGAATAATCGGGATCTCTGAAATATTGATCAGGCCAGACCGGGGCCGACCCTCAGTCGCAGCATGCCACTGCCGAAATAAGTCCTGCATGAAGTGGTTTAGCTTTCCAAGTCTTGAAAGACGGAAGAGATTGCGGAGGTACATCGTCTGCTGACACATACGATCCTGCATAAAGATGAAGGCGGTGATCGACCAGTAGATCAGATAGTCCCACAGAATCTTGACGGGCATGACTGTGGGATTTCCAAACAGGCAATACTGATCCTGATAAGCCGTCATGGTCCCGTAGAAAAAACGTTTGAAGATGCGGTCGTAGGAGTACGCACGAATTCTGAACCCTCGCCCGGAGAGGTCACGGTCAATCAGGTCCGTGAGGAATGTGTTCGAGAAGGCGATGAAGTCGCTGCCCGGTGAATAGAACGGGTCGTGAAAGAACCCCGCTTCTCCGGTGATTCCCCAGCGCTTTGCCGAAAAGACCTGGCGACACTCTGTTCCATAGTGTTTGATCGCCCGAAAATCCTGCACGTGATCAAGATTATCTTTTGCGATCGCCGCGCACTGTGGTTCATGTTTCTCCAGCCAGGAAATGGCTTTGGTGAGCGAGTTGAAGTCGGTGAGTTTGTGGAACGGCTCTCCTCCGACAATGCCCATGCTCGTCGACCCCGATGCGAGCGGGATCATCCACACCCAGTAGCCTTTCCCCATCAGGTGATTCGTGCTGAACCAGCGTCCGGTGGAACCGCTGTGACCATCGCTCCAGGCTGGATCGCTGCACCAGTCGTCGATTTTTATGTGACGACTGAAACGGAACCATGCGGCGTTGGCTATATGAGGAGATGGCACCTGCATGCCAAGCTGTCGTTTGAGGAAGGCCCGGCGACCACTTGCGTCAATGACCCACTTCGAGGAGACGTTCGCTGTTTGCTCGTTCCGCAGGAAACTGACGCTGTGTCTGCGCCAGGCACTTCCGATGCTGATGGACTTGATGTCTGCCTGATCGACAAACTGAATGCCTCGTTCGCGGCACAGGTCGCCGAGATGATTTTCGAAACGTCCCCGGTCGAGCTGATAGCTGGGACATGGTGCATACTGCCGTCCGCCAAGCTCCAGACGCTGTTCAATACGCGAATTGTCTCCCGCAGGGAAAAAGAATCGAAGGCCCAGCTTCGGCAACTGCTGCTCAGCGATGTGCTGTCGCAGTCCGAGGACCTTGCCAAAGTAATGTGCCGCCACTTCGACGGTTGACTCGCCAACCTTGTGAGCCGCCTCGGGCACCGGGTGCTCGCGTTTCTCAAGCACTGTGATCGCTGCATCTGCCTGTTTCTGCCGAATCTGCAGCGCGAGTGACAGCCCCGCAAGGCCGCCGCCGAGGATTGTGATGTCAGATTCTGAATCCATTTTACTGCTACACGGAAAGGACGTCGGAAAGTCGATTTCTGCCTGATCAGGTAATTATCGTGGCTATAGGTTGAGCGATTCGAACACCTGACAAAGTCGATTTGTTGATGGTCGCATCTCGGGAATTGTGGTCGCAACAGACGGCTGTGTTCGCTTCACGCGATCTGTGATTTCGAACATGAGATCCCGAATCAGGCCAACATTTGCACCAAATCGTTTTCGCAGGGCGGCATCATCCAGTTTCTCTCTTAACTCAGCGTTCAATCGAGTCATTAGTTCAACTTCACTCTGATCCACAAAGGCAGGGTCCGCGTTAACTTCCGGATCCGCCTGGAACCACGCCCGAAAGAAATCCTGCATCTGCAGATTCATATCACGAATCTCTTCAATCCCCTTCGAGAGAGACTGAATGAATCCCACGTCTGTCAGCTTATCGTTGAAGTACAGCAGAGCAGGAAAGCCCCAGTAAACTGCGTAGTCCCAGACAAACTTGAGTGCCATGATGCGGGGATTGCCGAACAATGGATATTGATCGCGATAGGTCAACAGATTGTTTTGAAACAGAGTCAGAAAAATACTCTGCAGGGTCGGTGCGAGATGATCAATCGGGCGACCAGCAAGGTCATCCATGATCATCTTTGTAACCATTGTGTTGCCAATCGCGATGAAGTCGCTGCCCGGCGAGTAGAACGGGTCGAGAAAGACGCCTGCTTCGCCGACGAGCGCCCAACGCTCGGCCGAGAACACCTGGCGTGACCCCTTTGCCAGATTCTTCATGGCAAGGAAGTCCTGCACCTTGTCACGATGAGGCTGCAGACTGTCAAAACAATCCGGTTCGTGGGCCTCCAGCCAGTCCATGGACTTCTCAAGGCTGTTGAATGTTGACAGCGGGTGAATCCGCGGGTCGGCGACAATACCGATACTGGTTGAACCTGTCGCGAGCGGAATGAGCCAGACCCAATAGCCTTCACCCATCAGGTGATTGGTACTCAGCCAGCGCCTCGGTACTTTGCCGGTGAGCGTCTGCCACTCTTCGTCGTCGGACCAGCCGTCTACCTGGATATTGGCGTCGATACGGAACCATGCTGCGTTAATATCATGTCCAATATCCTCTGAGAGTTGCAGCTTTCGCTTCAGGAATGCAGCGCGACCACTGGCGTCGACGACCCAGCGACTGCGGATCCGGGTTGTGTCTCCCTGTTGCGTGAATTCCACCTCGTGCTGATCAGCACCTTCACATTCGGAACACAGGGTGACTGATCTGGTTTTTGAGCCGCCGAAGACGGTTACCCCCATGTCTTCCGCATGGTCCGCGAGATAGTTTTCCAGGCGGCCCCGATCGACCTGATAGCTGGGAGCCGAAAAGAACTCGCTGCCACCAACTTCCGTTCCGTCTGCCAGCCCCTGGTGTGGTTCACGAAAGAAAAATCGCAGACCGAACTTCGGCAACTGGTCGTCGGTCAGGTGCTTTTTGAGTTTCAGGACTTCGCCGAAATAGTGGGCCCCGATTTCCACAGAGGACTCGCCCACCTTACAGGTGGTTTCGTCGACGGGAAACGTTCGCTTTTCCACTACGGCCACCTGTGTCTCAGGCCGCTCCATCAGGATCTGACGCGCCAGCGTGAGACCTGCGAGGCCTCCCCCGAGGATCGTGACGTCAAAGTCGTTGTTGTCGCTCATCATGGTTTGATTGTTCGGCTGTTCGTGACATTTCACATTGGCGGCAGGCAACTCAGGGAGACTGCTCATCCGCCAATGTGCTCTTCTATCTCAGTAATCCAGTAACGTCGTTTTTGAAATGGGTAATGGGGCAGGCGGGTCTTCTGCAGACTGCGGCCGGCAAATACGTTGGTAAAATCCAGCGCCACACCCCGGATGTATAGACGTGAGAGGATGTTTTTCATCACGAATTCTGCTGGTGCTTCATCCTGCCTGGTCTCGGCCCCGAACCACGACATTGCAGTCTCGGGTTCAGATGACAGTTCGTTTGCTGCCGAAAACCAGAGGTGTATGTCGCAATCCTGCTCGATAAGCGTTTTCGTAGACCATAAATCACCTGGTTCGGAGACCAGATGATCACGCCAGTAGCGGCCACCCGGAGATTGATGGATGGGGACAAGGTCACCGCTCACACTGCAGATAAGAGGCATGTTGGGCGGATAGAAATTGAACTGGTCGGCGTACTCTTCAAAAGCATCAAGGTCCTCGTCCGATGCTTCCCTCGACAGGTTGTCGCGGCGAATCAGCATCGCAAGAGCATCCTTAAAACACAGACACCCCGCGACGCACGCCGCGGTGTACTGTCCGACTCCCGTTCCGTGGACGACATCGGGCTCCACTCCAGCCTGCCGCAGGGCAGCGACTACCGCGGCCTGATGGATAAATAACATGACGTGTTCGGAAGGTCTGTTGCTCTCCTCGGTGTCGGCAGTCTGCATCAGCCAGCCAGCAATGCTGAGACTCGAACCGTCAGACATCAGTCGGTCATCGAATTCAGAAATCAACTGCCGTGCCGCAGGCTCTGAATCAAACAGGCTGCGAAGGACGGCCTCTTCAATGGGATGGCTACCAAAGGACCATGCCAGTCTGGGACTGGACCTGGCATGACCGTAGAGCATCCCGTTTTGGCGATCGACCGTCAGCGGAGCGTCTGTCGCGCCCTGAGCAGGTTTGGCAAATTCAGTGAGTTTGTGTTGCGCTTCCTGACCTGAGGCCGTGACAAGTGCGAGTCGATGCTCGTAGTGCCGGCGGCCTGTGGCCGCAGTAAAGCAGAGATCTGCCAGTGACAGGGCGTCAGAATCACTCTTGCGAATCAGGGTGCTGAATCCGGCGGCAAGGTCGCGGAGTGCCGTCTGGCTTCGTGCACTCAGGACCAGAAGTTCTGAATCCTGCTGTACGCCATCACCCTCCCCGGCGTCAGTGTCAGAGGAATTGCGGGCTACGCTGTCTGCCGCGGTCTCAGCAGAACTCAACACAATATGAGCATTGGTTCCAACCAGTCCCAGCGCGGTGACCCCGGCGATTCGTTCCTCGGTGTCCGGCCATTCAGTCCGCTCTTCCACCATTTTCATTGGGAGTCGTCGCCACGGAATGTGCGGACTGGGTTTATCAAAGTGCATCTGCGGCGGAATGACACCATGATGCAGACACAATGCCGTCTTGATAAGCCCCGATATTCCGCCCGCGGCCTCAAGGTGGCTGATGTTGGCTTTTACGCTCCCAACCAGCATTGGCTGACTGCGTTTGCGGCCCTTGCCATAAACTGATGCGGCAGCACCAAGTTCCATTGGGTCACCAAATTCCGTACCAGTTCCATGAGCCTCCAGATACTGCACCTGTGACGGTGCAGTTCGAGCGTCCTGAAGTGCTTCACTGATGACGCGTGCCTGAGCTTTACCGCTCGGCGACGTAATGCCACCTGTTGTTCCGTTGTGCACAACAGCGCCCCCGCGAATCACGGCCACCACACGATCGCCGTCGCGCTCAGCATCGCTCAGTCTCTTCAGGACGACGACCCCACAGCCTTCACCACGACCGAAGCCATCAGCCGCTGCAGAAAAGGACTTGCAGCGACCATCCGGAGCCAGCAGTCCTGCCTTCGACATCAACAGAGAGTTCACGGGCGCCAAAATCGCATTCACACCGCCCGCCAGTGCCATGTTGCAGTTTCCATCCTGCAGACTGCGGACTGCCTGATGGACGGCTACCAGAGAACTGCTGCTGGCTGTATCGACCGCGATACTGGGCCCTTCAAACCCAAACACATAACTGATTCGGCCGACGCCCGCGCTGTGAGAAAGTCCGGCGCCTTCAAACGCCTCTACGATGTGTGAGTCCTCAAGGCGAGGCAGGAATGCATAATCCTGCCCCATGATTCCCATGAAAACACCGACATTCCTGTCTTCCAGCGGCTGAGTCGGGATGCCTGCATCTTCCAGAGCCCGATAGCTGTTCTCGAGCAGCATTCGGTGCTGTGGATCGATCCAGCACGCTTCCTGATCAGAGATGTTGAAGAAGGCTGCGTCGAATTCTGCAATGTCGTCCAGGAACCCTCCTTCGCGAGTGTACATTTTTCCCGGCTTGCGGCCCGCGTCATAGAACTGATCGATGTCCCAGCGATCGGCTGGAATTTCGCGCACGGAATCCACCTGATTCAGCAGGTTGTCCCAGAACTCATCAACATTCTGAGCTCCCGGAAATCGGCAGCTCATGCCAACAATCGCAATCGGCTCTCGGCGGCTGATGGCAACAGTTTCAGGGGTGTCGACTGCCTGAGCCGGGGACGGCATTGCTGCCTCCGGCTCTGCGTCGTCGACCATTTCGAGCAGGTGATCGGAAATGGCGTCGATCGTCGGATGATCAAACAGCATCGTCGGCGAAACGACAAACGATTCTCCGAGCATCACCTGTAACTGCGTACTGAACTCGACCGCCATCAGCGAATCGAGCCCCATTTCAATCAATGGACGGTCGGTCTCCGGTGCCTCTGATGTCGAAAGAACCTGCTGGAGTAATTCCTGAATGGTCGTGACCAGCAGATCTTTCTGCGCGGGCCCACGCAGTTGCCTGAGTTTCGCCGCGAAAGCAGAATTGCCGCCCTGAGTCATCTGCCTTGCCGGGGCAAGGTCCTGCAGCATGGGTGGCGGTTCCTGACCGGTGGCGACCTGCATGCGTCGCCAGTCGACGTCCAGCACGGTCGCCTGAGTCGTTGCGGTTGCCAGGATCTGCTCCATGCATTGATGGGCCTCTTCCACCGAAAGCGGAGTGATTCCCTGCAGAGCAAGCCGTTTCACGATGTTTTCATCCGCTGCCATTCCTTCAGTCCACGGACCCCAGTTGATACTGGTTGCCGGAAGTCCGTCGGCACGGCGCTGCCATGCCAGTCCGTCCAGAAATGCATTCCCGGTTGCATAGTTGCTTTGCCCGGGTGAGCCGAGCACCGCCGCGACAGACGAATACAGCACAAAAAAGTTAAGAGACAGCTCGCGCGAGAACTCATCGAGAAGTCTGGCGGCGTCAATTTTGGGAGCGAGTACTCGTTCAAACCGGTCCCACGACTGTTCGCCAAGCAGTGCGTCGTCCAGAACTCCGGCCGCGTGAATAATCCCGCAGAGCGGCAACAGCCTGCCGGTTTCACTGTCTTTCTGAAAACACTCGAACAGGGCGGCAACATCTTCTCGCGCACTTATGTCGGCGTTGTGCACCGTCACACGACATCCCGTTGCTTCGATGTCATTCAGGAACGCTGATCCTTCCTCGTCCGGCGCGCGTCGCGAAACAAGGACGACCTCACCGGCGCCGTTCTCAGCGAGCCAACGGGCTGCCTGTCGGCCGAGTTTTCCGAGTCCGCCAGTGATGAGATAAGAACAGTCGCTTCTTGGTTCATGAGATGCCGACGCACCTCCATTCTGTGCGGATCCCTGGTGCGACCTTGCTTTCATGCGTGGCACGAAGAACGTTCCACTCCTCAAACCAAGTTGATTATCCCGCGTTTCCGCTCTGAGAAATTCAACCACCTGACTCAACGGGGCGGTACTGTCGATATCGAGGATACGACAACGCAGCCCAGGCCGTTCCGCTCCAATGACCCGGCCGAGTCCCCAGTATTTGGATTGATCCGGCTCGCAGGACTCACCCGGCGCGACTGCAACGCCGGACCGCGTGATCAGCGTCAAGCCGCACGCCAGCTCATGGATATTCGCTGCCTGCAGCTGCTGAACAAGTTCAAGCAGCCCTTCACAGCTCACACGCGCTTCGTCTGGCAGCAGGCAGACAATCCCGGCCGGAGGTGACTCGGAATCAATATAGGCACCAAAGCTCTCCCATTCCGCGGACTGACATTGCTGTCCGGCTGCTTCCAGCTCTTCGGCGAGATGGGCGGCAGACTCCTCACCGGAATCACTGAGGACAAGCCAGCTCCGAGCCTCAGCTGACACATCCGGCAGTCGAAACTCTTCCCACTCCAGCTCGTAAATGAGTCGGCGTGCACCCACACCACTCATCTTTCGCAAGACTGCGCGGTCGATCTGCTTCAGCTGCAGGTCAGCGATCGTCAGGTAGACTTCGCCTGACTCAGAAAACAACGTTACGTCAGCCAGCCGTCTTTCCGTTCCTGGTTTCTGATCTGCAGTTTCATCTGACGAAAGGGCTGATTTCCATGTCGCATGGCACCAGACGTCATTCGGAACGGGGCCAAAACATGTCACGCGGCCGATGCCGACCGGCAGAAAGAGAGTTCCATCATCCTCCCGCAAGAGACCAACTGCCAGAGAATGCAGGGCCCCGTCGAGCAGAGTGGGAGCGACATGAAAGCCCCGAATATCACCCTGTGTTTCCAGCCGAGTCAGAATTGCCTTATCGTTGAATCGGATCTCTCTGATCACCTGGAAGGCCGGTCCGTAAGCCAGTCCGACATCATTCATCTTCGCGTAGAATGCTTCCGCAGAGGATGATTCTGAGAGGCTCTGCCGAAGAGCGCCCAGAGCGACAGGGGCCGGTCGCCCCGCTTCATTCGACGATGGCAACTCGGCTGTAAAATGCCGTGACCAGTTGCCGCCGTCAGCTGCGGAATATGACTCGATGGTCGTCGTCGCGTCTGATTCGCGCACAATCGTCTGGATGGGCGTTCTGTGCGCCGGCCGCAGCGGTTGTTCAAAAATTACCTGACTGAGACTGGCCGGAAATCCGGCTGCGGCAGCGATGCCCATCTCGACGAATGCAGCACCGGGCAGTACCGTCTGCTCCATCACCTGATGATCCGACAGCCATGGCGGACTGTCGGGTTCCACATACGATTCGTAGCGTGTTTCGTTGTTGACGCCGGCCAGCGAGATCTTCTGGCCGAGCAGTGGGTGAGCTGTGTGAAATTCCGCATGGTCCGCTCGGGGCTTGTCGGGACCCCAAAATCTGCGGCGTTGAAACGGATAGGTCGGCAGCAGCACCTTCCGCGCATGGCGACCGTGGTGAAATGCTTCAAAGTCGACCGCTGCGCCGTTCACATACAACCGCGCAACGGCCTGACGCACGGCACCGATGTCATCCGAAGTTGGATCCAGACAGCTCACAAGGTTCTCGGCAGCCTGCGTCCAGTTGGCTGCAGCCATGCGTGTCAGGTGACCCTGCGGCCCGATTTCCAGGAGCAGTTCGCAGCCGAGTTCCTGAACCCTGGTGATGCTCTCTGCGAACGCGACCGGCTGGCGAATATGGTCGGACCAGTAAGCGGCGTCCGTCGTCGAGTCGGGCGGCAGAACTTCCCCACTCACATTGCAAATCAGCGGAATATCAGGCGACGAAAACGTGATGTCAGCAGCGAATTCTCGAAACGGTCCCAGCGCGGGATCCATCAGTGAGGAATGAAACGCATGAGACGTCTTCAGCCGCTTCGTGCGGA
>MDSW01110871.1_pt1 | contig 15796 bp, 17 predicted proteins | sample 811171 | NCBI WGS metagenome assembly MDSW01 (sample SAMN05326641, study PRJNA326480) | marine metagenome | isolation source: seawater | place: Atlantic Ocean: North West | collected 2012
AAAATCCCCATATACCTGCAATGCATTTTAATACTAGATATATACAAACTTCCTTTGGATGGTTTGGAGGAGGTATAGATGTTACTCCATGTTTTAAAGATAAAAATATTGAAACTTGGTTTCACAATGAACTAAAAAAATGTTGCAACAAACATGACAAATCTTACTATAAAAAATATAAAAAATGGTGTGATAAATATTTTTATTTACCTCATAGAAAGGAACCAAGAGGAATAGGAGGGATTTTTTTTGATTATAAAAAAAATAATTGGGAAAAAGATTTTTCTTTTGTGAGGGATGTAGGGGTTACATTTAAAGAAATTTTTAAAAATATTATAAATAAAAAAAGAAAAAAAAAGTGGTCAAAAAAACAAAAAGAGATTCAATATATTAAAAGAGGTAGATACGTTGAGTTTAATTTATTATACGATAGAGGTACAAAGTTTGGATTACAAACTGACGGAAATGTTGATGCAATTTTAATGTCTTTGCCACCAACTGCTAAATGGAAATAAAATGGAAAAAGAACCAATAACAATTACGGGTCTAGAAAAAATTAAAGAAGAGTTAATTTTTCTTAAAGAAAAAAAGAGACCAGAAATAGTATCGGCAATTGCTGAAGCTAGATCACATGGAGATTTAAAAGAAAATGCTGAGTATCATGCTGCTAAGGAGCAGCAATCACATAATGAAGGAAGGATTCAAGAAATTGAGGATTTAATTGCAAGAGCGAATGTAATTGATGTGACAACTTTAAGTAACAATGGCAAAATTATTTTTGGTTCTACAGTTTTTTTATTAGATTTAGATACTAACGAAAATATTAATTATAAGATAGTTGGAAAAGATGAAGCAGATTTGAAAAAAAAATTAATATATTTTAAGTCTCCAATTGGTCAAGGTTTAATAGGTAAGAGCAAAAAAGATTTAGTAGAGATAATAACTCCATCTGGAACCAAAAATTTTGAAATTATTGAAGTGAAATATATTTAGCTATGTATGATTTTTTTAATTTCGGAATTAGAAATTTTTAATCCATTATTAATCCAAAAATCTTCTATCTCTCTCAATTTTTTTCCAAGATATTTGCTCTCTTTTAAACCATATTGTTCCATAATATCCTTAGCTTTTATTGGAAAAATAGGTTTTTCTTTTTTACTGAAATAATCTCTTAGTTCAATAAGGTTTCTATTATTCTTTTTTGATTTACATAAACTAAAATTAATTAAATCTAATAAATAATGCTTATTATATTTATAATAAATCTTCCACAGGCTCTCTTTTTTAAATAAATTATCCTCTACAGGCTTCGAATAAATATTGTATAAGAATTTTAATCTCTCTTTTGTTTTATTTGAAAATTTATATTTATATAAAAAAAAATCAGTGTTATCAGTTTCATCTATTGTTAATAAAGCTAAGATGAAATCAAAATCTTTTTTTTTAAATATTTCTTCTACATATTTGTTTGATGACTTAAATATATTAAAATATTTTAATTGAGGAAATATTAACGAAATTATTTCTTTGCTAAATGCATCATTATAAAAATTATGAAAATTTTCAGAAAGAAAAATTTTTTTCAATTCACTTATCAATCTTTCTTTGGATAATAAAGCAACTCCATGGATATTTTGTCTAATTATTTTTTTAACATCTTCTTCGTGTTTATTTTTACTATAGTTTATATAAAATCTTATATATCTTAAAATTCTTAAAAAATCTTCCTGAATACGTAAATTAGCATCTCCAATAAAATTTATTTTTCCATTTTTTAAATCTTTTTTTCCATCGAAAGGATCAAATAAATTTCCATTTATATCTGCGTAGATGGAATTAAAAGAAAAATCTCTTCTTTGTGCATCTTTAAGCCAATCATCAATAAATTTTACTTCGGCATGTCTACCATCAGTTCGTTTATCAATTCTAAGACTAGTTATTTCATAGTTTTTATTATCAATACTCGCTGTTATAGTTCCATGCTTTAAGCCTGTTTCATAAAATTTTATGTTATTTTTTTTTAAACAAATTTTAATTTCTTCTGGATTTAAATTTGTAGCAAGGTCGATATCATCAACATCTTCTTTGCATAATATTTTTCTAACGCATCCCCCAACGTATCTTAATTCTGAAGTCTCTGAAAATTCTAAAATACTATCAAATAATTTTTTTACACCAGTTTTATTATAAATATTTTTAAATTCTTCGTTTTCCTCTTTTAGAATAATTTTTTTATAAATTTTATTTAATATACTTTTCATATTTGGCTGGGGCGCTAGGATTCGAACCTAGGAATGGCGGTACCAAAAACCGCTGCCTTACCACTTGGCTACGCCCCAAAAGTTTTCTCATATATCACAATATAAATTTTTTATATAGTTTTAGATGAAATACACCAATAATTTTTAAATTTATTTTGTAATACTTTTGCCGCATTTATTGAGGTTTTTTTTGAGTCAAAATAACCCACTAAACTTGATCCTGACCCAGACATCCTAACAAATAAAATATTCTTTGTTTCAGTCATTTTTTTTTTAATATTAGTTAGATTAGGGTATATTTTAAACGCTGCAGACTCCAAGTCATTATTTAGGTTTTTTAGAAATTCTATTTTGGTGTAATTTTTTCTTATTTTTTTCAGTATAGATTTAGATTTAACATTGATTTTTTTATAAATTTTTTTAGTTGAACATCCTTGAATTGGTTTTACAATTACTAGAAAAAGCTTAATTTTTCTTCTTAAGAAGAAAATCTTATCTTTCTTAAGTATTAATGGACCTTTAAACATTCCTAAAATTACATCTGATCCAACATTTTTAGTAATTTCAATAATTTTTTTTTTTGATAATAATAATTTTTCTTTTTTAATTAAATATTTTAAAATTGTAGCTGCATTCATAGAACCACCTCCTAATCCTGACTCGGTTGGTATATTTTTTGTAACTTTCACGTAATATTTTTTTTTATTTAGCAAATTCATTGTATCCATTATTTTAAATAGCTTAGATATTGTATTTTTTTTTGAAATATTTTTGGAAAATTTACCCACAAACTTAATTTTATGCTTTTTTATATTTTTTTCTTTAATAGAAATTTTGTCGTGCAAATTAGAGAAAACAACTAAGGTTTCTAAATCATGTAATTTTTTTTTTTTTTCAAGCACAGAAAGTGATAGATTTATTTTCGCGAATGATTTTAACATGTCTAAGTTAACTATTAATACCCTTTAAAAGTTTAATTGATATATTTTTTATTAACTTTTCATCTACATCGTCAAGTTTAATAGTATTTCTCCAAAAATATTTTGCTTGGAGTTTTCTATTCAATTTCCAAAGTATGTCGCCATAATGATCGTTTACAATAGGATCATCAGGCATTAATTGAACAGCTTTAATTAAATATGTTTCTGCCTTCTGATAATTTCCAATTAAATAATAACCCCATCCAATTGAATCTATTATATAAGGATCATTCTTTTTTTGATTGTATGCTAATTCTAAAAGTTTAATAGCTTCTTCAATTTTATAGCCTCTTTCTAACCAACTATAGCCAAGATAATTTAATACATATGGATCTTCTGGACTAAACTCTAGTGCATTCAATAAATCACTATCAGATTCTGTATATTTTCCTATTCTCTCGAGACATCCACCTCTTTTATACAAAATGTCTGCATAGATTGAAGATCTAGATTCAATTTTGTTTAATAGTTCTGAATAATACTCTATCGCAATTTTATATTTTTTTTTGTTTTTATAAAAATTTGCCATGTCATATATCATTTTTGTACTTGGATCTTTGAACTTTCTAAATTTATCCTGTAGGTAGTTTATTGCTTTGGAGTCATCCATTGTATTAGAAATTATTTTGGTTTTTTTTTTTATTTTATACCAATAGTAAACCTCGTTTTCTTTTTTTATATCTTTTAAATATTTTTCAGCAGTAATATACTGCTTATTAGTTAGATTATTTTCAATTAATAATGTTAAATTAAAATAAAATTTTTTATTTAGAAAATTAGATAAATTTAGGTAAAAATCTGACTTTTTAAAATTTCTTTGAGAAGAATATAGACTTGAAACTAAATAAAAAAATTCAGAAATTAGATCTTGTTCTGAGCTACATAGAAAATACTTGCTAAAACTATCAAAATTATTTTGATCGATCCATTGCTTCGCTTGGGAAATTAATAAATTACTATCTAATATATCAATAGTTGATGAAATTCTTTTAACTTCACCTAATTGGTTATTTTCTTTTAAGTATGCTAAGTAAAAAAAATAATATCTTGAGTAATCCCCCTCCTGTAAATTTATTAAATTTTCAAAATGAGTGCTTGTACTATTAGAATTTAAATAACAACTTTGAAAAGCCCTATTAATAGCTGTTAAATTTCCATAACTTTCAACATTTTTTTTAATTTTCTTACTTAAAAAAGTATAATTAAAATTTTTAAGTGAATTAATAACTATATTATCCAAGTTTCCACTATTATAATTTTTTAACTCATCTAATATTTTCTCAGCACTTTCAAAATTATTTTTTTTGATTTCATTAACATAAAAAAGTAAATTTGTTTCAAATGAAAGGTCATTATTTTCATCGTACTCTATAGTTTTAATTTTTTTTATCGCCTTTTTTACTTTTCCTTCTATAACAAGAGAGGAAATATACTGATCAAAATAAGAGCTATTTTGCATCAAAAGAGTTTTTGATGATTCAAAATACCTTATAGCAAGTCTATTATTTTTGTTTGCGTAAGATAATATTGCAGAAAAATAATCTGACAGATACTCTTGGTTGTATTGATTATTAATCTTAACGTTTGAAAAAGAATTTGTTTGATATAATAAGAAAAGTATAAATGTTAAAATTTTTATTTGCATAGCGTATTTTATGATTGATAACGAAAAAAATCAAAATGACACATTAATCAATGATAATATTGATTTATTTGGAATCAAATACTCTTTTTATGATAAACCAATAAATCGAATAAATACTAAACCTGAAGTAGAAGATAAATCACAAATGTTAAAAAAATTAAAAAATGAGATTTTAAATATAACTAATTGCGACTTAAAAAACTCATCAAAAAATTTAGTATTTTCAGATGGTGATGAAAATAGTTCATTAATGGTTATTGGAGAAGGACCGGGAGAAAAAGAAGACGAAATTGGAAAGCCATTTATGGGTGAAGCTGGAAAGTTATTAAATAAAATGTTTAAAGCTATAAATATTGACAGAAAAAATATTTATATTACCAATGTTGTTAATTATAGGCCTCCTAATAATCGAAAACCGCTACCAAATGAAATTAAAAGATACTCAGAGTATTTAAAGAGACATATTTCAATTATTGAACCAAAGTTATTAATTTGTATGGGCAGTACTGCAATGGAATCGTTGTTTGGTTCTAAAATAAAAATTTCAAAGGAAAGAGGAGCTTGGAAAGAGTTGATTATAAATAATAAAACTTATGATACTTTAATCACTTTTCATCCTGCTTATTTATTAAGGCAACCAGATCAAAAGAAATATTCTTGGAATGATTTAAAAGAAATAAGAAAAAAAATTGATTTATCAAATATCAAAATTTAATGAAAATTATAGCAGGTGTTGATGAGGTTGGGAGAGGTAGTTTAATTGGACCAGTCTACGCAGCCGCAGTGATTTTAAAAAAAACTATCAATAAAAAATTATTAAAAGACTCAAAAAAATTAACCAAAAAAAAGAGAGAGATTTTATCAAAATACATTAAAAAAAATTCAACATGGGCTATTGGCAAAGCTTCAGTGAAAGAAATTGAAAAAATTAATGTTCTTTACGCAAGTTTATTAGCAATGAAAAGAGCGATCAAAAAACTTAAAAAAAAAACCCTCTATTGTTTTAATTGATGGAAATAATTTACCAGAAATAAAAAATTATAATCTTAAATCTATAATTAAAGGTGATCAAAAGATTCCATCGATTTCTGCTGCATCTATTATTGCTAAGGTTACACGTGATAAAATGATAACTAAATTGGGAAAAAAATATAAAGGCTATTTTTGGGATCAAAATTATGGGTATGGAACTAAACAACATTTAAAATCAATAAGAAGTTTAGGAATTACATGCGAACATAGAAAAACTTTCTCGCCAATAAAAAGAATGAAATAAGTTTCACGTAGAAACACTAGATATTGTTATCCTCTAAAATTCTTACACAATTAGAATTAAAATAATTCAATCGTAAGTTGACCCCAAAATCTTTTTGGAGTCTAATTTGTTTTTACAGAATGAATTTAAACTTAAAAAATAAATTAGTTAATGGAGATAGTTTAAAAGAACTAAAAAAAATTCCTGACGAAACGTTTGATGTAATTTTTGCAGATCCACCTTACAATTTACAATTACAAAATAATCTAGTCAGACCAGATAGATCGAAAGTTAATGCTGTAAATGATAAATGGGATCAATTTGAAAGTTTTAAAGTATACGATAAATTCACAGTCGATTGGCTGACTGAATGCAAAAGATTGCTTAAGAAAAACGGATCTATTTGGGTAATCGGAAGTTATCACAACATATTTAGAGTTGGAAAAATAATTCAAGATTTGGGTTTTTGGATTTTAAATGATGTGATTTGGAACAAAAATAACCCTATGCCAAACTTTAGAGGTACTAGGTTTACAAATGCACATGAAACGCTGATCTGGGCTTCAAAAAGCAAAAAATCAAAATATACATTTAATTATCAATCAATGAAATCTTTTAATGATGATTTACAAATGAGATCAACTTGGAATTTGCCAATATGCAATGGAAAAGAAAGATTAAAAAATAATGGAATTAAAGTTCACTCAACACAAAAGCCAGAAGCTTTACTCCATAGAATTATATTAGCTTCTTCAAATAAAGATGGCTTTATTTTAGATCCTTTTTTAGGATCGGGAACAACAGCGGTTGTTTCGAAAAAACTAGGTCGATCTTACTTTGGAATCGAAAAAGAAAAAATTTATTTTGAAGCTGCTAATAAAAGAATTAAAAATACGAATATAATTAAAGATGAATATTTAGATACGATTCAAAATAATAAATCTAAACCTAGAATTCCTTTTGGCTCATTAATTGAATTAGGTGTTATTAAGCCTGGAAATGAAATTTATGATAGAAATAAAAAGATTTATGCAAAAATTATGGCTGATGGAAGTATCAAATGTAAACATAACGAGGGATCAATTCATAAAGTAGCTGCACAAATATTAGGCTCTGAAAGCTGTAACGGTTGGACTTATTGGCATTACCAATCAGGAAATAGTTTAAAACCAATTGATGAACTTAGACAACGCCTAAGACCTAGAAACTAATTTCTATAAATTTTACCCAAATAATTTTGTAAAAAATTTTTATTCTTAGATAAATATTTCAAAAAAATATTTCTAACAAATACGTTTAATGGATTTGATAAATGAAAAGCAAAATTATTGAATGAGGATCTAGAGTTTATTTGCTTTGTTTTTAAAATTCTAGTTCTGTAGTAATTTGAAGAATCATTCTTTAAGTTATTAAAAAGTTCATTTGCAGATTCTATTGATTGAGATGCACCTTGCGCAAATGATGGTGGAAATGAATAAAATGCGTCTCCAGTCAGGAAGATATTTTTTGAATAAGGTATTTGAACTTTTTTACTAACAAAAATTGGAAAGCATGTAATTTCTTTAACAACTTGAGCTAAATTTAAATTAGATTTTGAAGAAATCTGATTTAATAAATTATTTAAAAAAGTATTTTCTTTAAATAAATTTCTATTTGAAATTTCTTTCTGAATTAGTTGTTTTCTTATAATTGCTATAAAATTAAATTCTTTGTTTTGATTTATGGGGTAGATGACAAAGTGAAAATTAGGCCCTAAATATAATGAAATATCTGAATTTTCAAAGTTATAAATATTTCCTCTTAAAGCAATTGAGTTTAAATATTTTGGTAGACCTTCTTTTTTAAATAAAATTTGTTTAGTTTTTGAATAAACTCCATCAGCTGCTACTATGTAATCAAATTCCTCACTTTTTTTATCTCTAAAGTATAATGACAATTTATCATGATATTTAATATCAATAAGATCTGAATTAAAAACTAAATTTCCTTGAGGAATATTTTCCAAAAGAAATTCAACAAGTTTTGATCTTTTTAATGTTGTGTATCGATTGCTTTGATTATTGAATTGAGATAAATCAATATCACATATTTTTTTAGAATTTTTTGCATTATAAAAGTTTAATTTTTTTGGAAAGTAAACATCACTTGCATTCATTTTTTGAAAACCAATTTTATTTAACAAATTAATACTATTTACAGATAGTTGTATGCCATATCCATCACTTAGATCTAAAGAGGTTTTTTTTTCAAAAATTTTATAAGAATACAATTTCTCTTTTTCTAGAAGATTTGCAAGAAATAAACCAGAAATTCCTGCTCCTATAATTGCAATTTTTTTCATTTTTTATTTTGACACAGATCTAAATATTTTTTTTGTAAAAGAAGGTAATATATATTTGTTAATTTTATTTTTATCTATCAATAAACTATTATTTAATTTGAGTTTTTGATTTTTTTCATTAATTATAATTTTCATATCCATGTTAGACAACTTTATATTAATTCTCCTATATAAAGATTTTTTATATCTTTGTTTATCTATTTCTTTCATTGGAAAAATTAGAAAGTTTTTTAAAAAATTAAATTTTTGATTTTTTATTAAATAAAACTTTTCTTTATTTTTAAAAACATCTGCTTGAAAATATTTTATTTTATTAAATTTACTTTTAGAAGCTAATTCAAAATCTTTTTTTTTAAGTGCTGAACAATTCTCTTTGATTGGACATTTGTGACACAGCGGCTTTGTGGGTTTACAAATGAGAGCTCCTAGTTCCATAATTGCTTGTGCATAATCGCTTGATCTTCTAGATTTACCAAAAAAAATTTTTTTATTGTGTAAATTTTCTTTGCTAATTTCTTCAAAACTTTTTAAGTAAAAAATCCTTTTCAATATTCTTTCAACATTTCCATCTAAAGGTATATAGGGTTTATTAAAACTAATAGCCATAATTGCTGCAGATGTATATGATCCGACTCCTGGTAAGGATTTTAAAAGATCAATAGTTTTTGGTAATCTTCCATTAAATTTTTTAATTAAGATATTTGCAGTTTTTTTTAAATTTTTTGCCCTTGAATAATATCCAAGGCCCTCCCAAAGCTTTAGTAGTTTTTTTTCGTTTATTTTTGATAAAGCCTTTAAATTAGGTATTTGAGATACAAATCTTTCAAAAAAAGGTATTACAGTTTTAACTTGAGTTTGTTGAAGCATTATTTCACTTACTAGTGTAAAATATTCATTTTCTACTGATGACTTGGAATTTCTCCAAGGTAAAGTTCTTTTATTTAAATCGTACCAAAGTAGAATTTTTTTTGGTATGCTTGCTTTATTCATATGGTGTTTAAACATAATATAAAGCAGAGACATAAAACCATTCAAGGTTTAAGATCATTTAAAGATACTTTGCCCACAAATATAAAAAAAATCATTAAAAAAAAGGGTTATATTTACTCAGAAACTCTTGATAATTGGAGAAAAATTGTTGGATCTGAATTATTTAAAATTTGTTATCCTAAATCATTTAAAAACTCTAATAAATTTGGAATGAGCACTCTACTTATAATGGTAAAAAGAGGCCATGAGATAGAGGTGGAATACTCTAAGTTAAAAATCATAGAAAATATAAACAAATTTTTTGGAAAAAAAATAATTGAAAAACTTAAATTAACAACGTTTGATGACTTTAATGAGAAATTTGTCGCAAATAAAAATAATAAAGTGCTAAAGAGCAAATTTATTAATAAGATATCTAACATAAAAAATGAAAATTTAAAGAAATCACTTATAGAGTTTACTAAATTTTACAAATCAAAATGAAAAAAATAATTTTTGCAATAATAATTTTAATATTGGATACAAATTTTATATTTGGGAACGAAAAAATAACAAAAATTATTGACGGAAAAAAAGATGCAAAAATTAATCTTATAGTTTACGAGTCTCTTACATGTAGTCATTGTGCAAACTTCCATAAAGATGTTTATCCATTACTTAAAGAGAATTTTATTGATAAAGGAATTATCAACTTAGAATTTAGAAATTTTCCCTTAGACATGGCAGCCTTAAATGCATCAAAAATTGCACACTGTAAAAATGATGGTGATTCTAAAATATTGCACTTTTTATATAATAATCAGAATGAGTGGGCAAAAGGCCAAGATTTGGATGAATTTAATAATAACTTAAAAATAATTGTGGAGAATGAAAATTTTGACTTAGATTTTAAGAAATGTTTGGAAAATACAGACTTAGAAGATTATATTCTCGAGGACCGAATCAAGGCTGTTAAAAAATACAAAATTGAGGCAACCCCTACCCTTGTTATAATGGGTAAAAAGTTCAATAAAACGTTAACATATAAAAATATAAAAAAAGCAATAGAAAAACTGATATAAGCTTGTAATGGAGTTTAAAAAAATCCAATTAAATGGCTTTAAGTCTTTTGCTGAGAAAACTAGTTTTATTATTGAAAAAGGTTTAACTGGAATAGTTGGGCCAAATGGCTGTGGAAAGTCTAACATAGTAGAATCATTAAGATGGTGCATGGGCGAAACTTCTGCAAAAAGCATGAGGGGCTCAGGAATGGAAGACGTTATTTTCTCAGGAACTTCAAATAAACCATCTAAAAATATTGCAGAAGTTTCTATAAGCTTGGATAATGAGTCAAAAGATGGACCTCATCAGTTTAAAGATTTGGAGGAAATTGAAATAAGGAGAAAAATTGAAAAAGATAAGGGATCAAAATTTTATATAAACAACAAAGAAGTAAGGGCAAAAGATGCTCAAATGTTTTTTGCTGATTTATCAACTGGAGCTCATTCTCCTTCAATTATTAGCCAAGGAAGAATTGGTGCATTGGTAACCGCTAAACCAACTGATAGAAGAGCAATTCTTGAAGAGGCTGCAGGAATAGCTGGTCTACATGTAAGAAGGCATGAAGCTGAGCTAAGGTTAAATGCCGCTGAGAATAATTTAAAAAGAGCCGATGAATTAAGAAGACAACAAGAAAAATTGCTTTCAAACCTTCAGAAACAAGCTGAAGAAGCAACGAAATATAAAATAATTTCTGAAGAAATTAAAAAGATTGAAGCAGGATTGTATTACTTGAAATTAAGAGACATTGATAATGAAATAAAATTAGAAAATGAAATTAATTCAGAAGCTACAGGCGAAGTAGAAAAATTCAACATAAAACTTGAAGAAATTGAGAAAAATGTTCAGCAAGAAACTGAGAAGGTAAGACCCATTAGAGAAAAAAATATAGAAAATCTATCTAAAATACAAAGATTAAATCTTGAATTGAAAAATATAGACGATGAAAATGAAAGGATTAGAGAAGAAATTCAAAATATTAAAAATTCTTTAACAACAATTAACGAGGATATTGATAGAGAAAAAAGTATAGTTATAGACGCAAATTCAAATGAAAAAAGGCTTAAAGAAGAAAAACAAGATTTAATAGAAATAGACTCCAAATACTATGAAACTGAAAATAAATCCAATCAGGATTTATCAAATGTTAAAACAAAATTAAAAAATGAAATAGATAAAATCAGAGAATTAATTTTAATCAATAAAAGCGAAGAGGCGATAAAACTTTTAGATTCATGTAAGGAAATTATAGAAGACTATGCAGATAGTTATAGTAAAAATCAAAATATTAAAAAAGAGTCGGTAAAAAGAACTTCACGAATTAAAACTATAGATACTGAAATAGAAAGTTGGAAAAATTTATTGTCTAATTCTGAAAAAATGGTTTTAGAGCTTCAAGATAGAAAAAAAATTCAAAATGAAAAACTTTCAGATTTAGAGAAACAACCTCAATCTCAAGCGGAAAAAAAAGGGCAAATTTCTGAAAATTTAAGAATTTCTGAAAAGGAGAGAGAGGATAACGAGATTATAATTCAAAATATAGACTCGAAAATTATTGAACTAAGAAAAGATTTAAATTTTACAAAAGATAGCACAATTGAAATAAGAGAGAGAAAAGCAAGTTCTACTGCTACTATAGATGGATTAAAAAAAAGAAAAAATGATCTTCTTGAAAGAATTGAGTCTGATTTAAATTTAAATGAAAATAATATTCTTGAATTTTCAAATTTAGATCAGAACGAAGAGTTTCCAGACGCTGTAACACAAGAAGAACTTTTGGATGAAAAAAAAAGAAAAAGAGAGCTGCTTGGATCAGTAAATCTTAGAGCTGATGAAGAAACTTACAAATATGAAAACGAAATTAAAAAAATGGAACAAGATAGACAAGACTTAGTAACAGCAATAATAAAATTAAAAGAAAGTATTAATGAGCTCAATCAGAAAGGTAGGGAGAGACTTTTAGAAGCATTTGAAAAAGTAAATAGAAAATTTAGTGAAGTGTATACAAAATTATTTAATGGAGGAAATGCAAAATTAGAGTTGGTAGATTCTGATGATCCTCTTGATGCAGGTTTAGAAATGTTAGTAAGTCCTCCAGGAAAAAGATTGCAATCTATTACTTTACTATCCGGTGGAGAACAAGCATTGACAGCTTTATCTTTAATTTTCGCAGTATTTTTGACAAATCCTGCGCCAATCTGTGTTTTAGACGAAGTTGATGCACCTTTGGACGATGCAAATGTAACTAGATTTTGTAATTTGTTGGATGAACTTACTAAAATAACTTCAACAAAATTTGTCATTGTAACACACCATGCTTTGACAATGTCAAAAATGGATCGATTGTATGGAGTTACAATGCCCGAAAAAGGTATAAGCCAGTTAGTATCCGTAGATTTACAGAAAGCCGAAAGTATGGTGGCTTAATCTATGCCTGATGATGAATTTAAAACTCGCCTTAAAATTGCAAAAAAAAAGGCAAAAATAAAATATATTAATAAAACAAATTCTGAGCCTAAATCGGGTATAGGTATAGCCTTCAAAATGAGCACAGAATTGGTATCAGCTGTAGCTGTTGGGACAATTATTGGGTTTATTTTAGACAATTGGTTTGATACTAAACCATGGTTGATTTTAATATTTTTTTTCTTAGGCGTTATCGCGGGAATATTAAATGTGGTAAAATCGGCAAAAAAATTACAAAAGTAGATTTAAAATGGCAGCTAATCCGATGTATCAATTCAACGTATATAGAATTGGTCCAGAAATAAAATTGGGAAATGTTGATATATCTTTCACTAACGCAAGTCTATTTATGGTAATAAGTTCATTAGCTATAATTTTAATTTTTAATTTAGGTTCGAAAAAGAAGTCAATTATTCCAGATAAAATTCAATTATTAGCCGAGCTTAGTTATTCTTTCGTCTCGAAAATGATAAGTGACACAGCTGGATCAAAAGCAAAACCGTACTTTTCTTTCATATTTTCATTATTTATGTTTGTTTTGTTTTGCAATATGTTTGGAATGATACCTTACTCCTTTACAGTAACTAGTCACATAATAGTTACTTTTGTGTTAGCAGCATTTATATTTATAGGGGTGACAATTATAGGGTTTATTAAGCATGGTCTTGGCTATTTAAAACTTTTTGTTCCAAGTGGAGTTCCAATTGTATTATTACCTTTAATAGTAATAATAGAAATAATTTCATACTTAAGTAGACCAATAAGTCTTTCTGTAAGACTTTTTGCGAACATGATGGCAGGCCATACAATGATGAAGGTTTTTGGAGGTTTTGTAATAAGTCTTGGTCTAGTCGGTGGGTGGCTTCCACTAGGTTTTTCTGTTGCATTAACAGGCTTGGAGATATTAGTTGCTTTTCTTCAAGCATATGTTTTTGCAATTTTAACATGTATCTATTTAAACGATGCATTAAATTTACACCATTAAACTAAATAAAGGAGGATATAATGGAATTAGAAGCAGCAAAAATGATAGGAGCAGGTTTAGCAGCGATTGCACTTGCTGGTGCCGGAGTAGGAATAGGAATAATTTTCGGTAATTATCTATCTGGTGCAATGAGAAATCCATCAGCAGCTCAAAAACAATTTCCTAACTTATTATTAGGATTTGCTTTAGCTGAAGCAACAGGCTTATTTGGTCTAGTAGTTGCGCTGATTATTTTATTTGCATTTTAAATAATGTTTAAAAAAATATTCCTAGGGATAACTTTATACTTTGTGTTTATAGTAAAAACACAAAGTGCTGAGAGTGGAGGTATGCCGCAGCTAAATCCAGAATTTTGGATTTCTCAGATATTTTGGTTAGTTTTAACTTTTGGTTTATTATTTATTGTTTTGTCAAAATTAATATTACCAAAAATTAGTAGTAATATTGAAACTAGAAAGTCTCAAATTTTAGAAAATATTGAAACAGCTGAAAAATATAGAAATGATAGTGAAAATAAAATTAAGGAATATGAAAAGATAATCTCAGAAAGTAAACAAGAAGCTAAAAACTATTTTAATGAGGCCAGAGTAAAAATATTAAAAGAAATAGATTTGAAGAGACAAACTTTAAATAATGATATCAACAATGAAATAGAAGAAGCCGAAAAAGAAATAATTGAATTAAAAAATAATTCAAAAGAAAAAATTAACACAATTGCTATAGAAACAACTTCTGATTTAGTAAAAAGTTTAATAGAAACTGATGTCAATAAAAGCAATATCTCTGCTGTGGTAGAAGATCTTCACAAAAAACATAGGGAAAAATACGATGGCGTTTGATGCTTCATTTTGGGTAGCTGTATCCTTTGTAATTTTTTTGGGTGTTTTAATTTATTTTAAAATACCACAAAAAATTATGGATATATTGAGTAAGATGATTGATGATATTAAAAAAGAAATCGACGAGAGCGAAAAATTGAGAAATGAGTCAAAAATACTATTGGATAATGCACAAAAAAAACTAGATCAAGCAAAAACAGAAAGTAGAATAATCATTGACCAAGCAAAAGCTGAGAGTGAACAATTAATTATTGAAATGAACGATAAATTTCATAAATCATCAGAGCTAAAGAAAAGTCTTGCATCTTCAAAAATTACTCAGATGAAAGACTCTGCTATAAAAGAAATAAAAAATTCATCTATTAAACTTGCAATGGACTCTGTAAGAAAAGTGATAAATGATTCAGTCGACAAATCTAAATTAGACACATTATTTAACAAAAATTTAGAAGAAACCAAATCTTCTTTAAAAAAACTAAAATCGTAAATAAATTTAATTAAGTTACTTTTTTTTAAAATAATATAAATTGGTATCATATGAAATCTTTAGTAATTGGATCAGGATTTGGAGGAATTGCTGCGGCACTAAGGCTAAAAGCTAAAAATCATAATGTAACACTTATCGAAAAGCATAATGATTTAGGTGGTAGAGCTAGGGTATTTTATAGAAATGGTTTTACTTTTGATGGAGGACCAACAGTAATCACGGCTCCTTATTTAATTAACGAGTTGTTTGAATTATTCAAAAAAGATCCAAAAGATTATATTGAATTATCTCCACTTAAAGTTTGGTATCAATTTATTTTTGAAGATAAATCCAAATTTAATTACTCAGGTAATGAAATTGATATGAAAAAACAAATAGAAGAAATTAACAAAGAAGATGTTGAAGGATATGAAAAATTAGTAAATTTTACAAAAAAAATTTTTGATAAAGGTTTTACAGAACTTGCTGATGTTCCATTTGATAGACCATTAATTATGATGCAACAATTG
>MDSW01121794.1_pt1 | contig 15795 bp, 12 predicted proteins | sample 811171 | NCBI WGS metagenome assembly MDSW01 (sample SAMN05326641, study PRJNA326480) | marine metagenome | isolation source: seawater | place: Atlantic Ocean: North West | collected 2012
CGTGCAGTGAATCGGCATCCGCTTCGGCATAAACCGCCACCGCATGGATCCCCATCCGTTGCAGCGTGCGAATGATACGAACGGCGATGGCGCCGCGGTTGGCTATCAGAATTTTATCGAACATATCCAATCATTGGCGGGTCGTCCCGCGGGCAGTGACTGAGACAGGCCGTCCTGCTCAGGGTTGGATGAAGGCCGTGGTTACTGCTCCCAGATCAGTACTTCAACCGGTGTGGGATTGTAACCATTGCAGGGATTGTTCAGTTGCGGGCAGTTGGAAATCAGTACAATCACATCCATGGCCGCGGTCATTTCCACATACTTTCCCGGGGCCGAGATACCGTCTTCAAAAGTGAGCCCGCCCTGGGCCGTCACCGGTACATTCATGAAGAAATTAATATTGTGGGTGATGTCCCGTTTGCTGAGTCCCAGCTCCTCGTGTTCGGCAATGGCCAGCATCCAGCTGTCACGACAGGCGTGCATACAGCGCTTTTCCAGGTCGTAGCGCACGGTGTTGCTCTCCGTGGCACAGGCGCCGCCAAGGGTGTCGTGGCGACCGCAGGTGTCGGCGACGATGCTGAGCATTTCATTGCCCAGGTTGGACAGCAGCCGGGTACCGGCGCTGAGGTAGACGTTGCCCTGCTCCCGAATGGTATCCATGGCACTGTAGCGTTCAGAGACGTCGTTGGCGTTATAAAACAGGGTGTCCGCCGCCTGGTTGCCTTCCAGATCCAGAATACGGAAGGTGTTACCCTGGGGCACCACCCGCAAAAAATAGTCCCCCGCCGGCACCACCTGACGGAAACTGGCGTTGTCCACTGAGCGTTGGCTTTCCACGATCATGTTCGGCCCTCCTAGCGGAAAAATTGGTAGAGACGGTTATTCTCGAAACCGCGGCGGTTTTCCGGACGGAAGTTCAGGCAGTAATCGTCCTCCGCCACCGGGGCACTGGTCAGCAACTGGCAGAGCACCGGTTTGAAGGGATATTCCGTCGCCTGGTTCAACGGATGCGGACAAGTGTGCAGCAACACCAAAGTATCCAGTTCAAAGCGTAGGGTGACACTGGCGCCGGCCCGGGCGGCGCTGGCGTCCAGACTCAGGTTGCCGGCGTCATCCACGGTAACCTTGCTGAACCAGTTAAGATTGGCCGCCATGTCTTTACCGTTGAGACCGTACTTGGCCAGCTCCACCAGAAAACTGTCATAACCGTTCTGGTGCCATTGGTTGCGGTCATGCTGATAGTCCCGATCGCCCCAGCGTTCCGCCACCTGCTGACGATGAATATTGCCGCACACCGTGTCGTGCCAGCCAAAACTGTCTTCGGTAATGGAACAGAAAATCCGGCCCATATCGGAATACAGGCAATTGCCCCGGGTCAGTTTGAACGTGTGCTGGCCTTTCAAAGTGTCGGGGGCATTGTATTTTTCCAGCAGATCTTCCGGGTTGTATAACAGCATACCCAGGTTGGCACCGCCCTCCACGTCCGTCAGTGTCAGGCTGGTGCCCCGGCGAATCCGCAGCGACCAGTGTGCCGCGCCGGGCACGGTGTATTGGTAAAGCATTTCGGTCATGGGCTTACTCCGTAATGGCAGGTTGCTCGGTAACCGGGGGTTCCGCCAGGGCCTGGTGGATTTTATTGCCGGCGCTGGCGTCGATGGAACCCACCGGCATGTCATAGGTGATACGGGCACCGAATGCCCCCGGGGCCTGGGGATCCACGCGCACTTTATCGAACACCCAGAGCCGGGTCCCCAGATAAAAACCTTCCTTCAGATCGTGGGTGATCATAAAGATCGTCAGGCGGTATTCACGCCACAGCTTCAACACCAGTTGATGCATGTCGGCGCGGATGCCCGGATCCAGGGCGCCAAAGGGTTCATCCAGCAACAGAATGCGGGGTTTCTTGATCAGCGCCTGGGCGATGGCCAGACGCTGCTGCATGCCGCCGGACAGCTCGTGGGGATACTTATCCAGGGCGGCGCCCAGCCCCACCGCGTCAATCATCTCCTGAGCTTCCTCGCGGGCCTTTTGTCGGCGGCCCGCAAACAACCGGGCCAGTAACGGGCTGGCTTCAAATTCCCGGGACAGCAAGACGTTTTGCAGAACGGTGAGATGGGGAAACACGGAATACCGCTGAAACACAATGCCCCGCTGGGAATCGGGTTCGTAACGCAGCGGCTCACCTTCGATACAGATATCACCCCGGCTCGGCGCTTCAGTACCCAGCAGCATTTTCAGGAAGGTGGTCTTGCCGCAGCCGGAGGCGCCGACAATGGTGATAACGTCCCCCTGTTCCACCCGGTTGTTGATGCGCTCCAGCACCACCTGGTCGCCGTATTCTTTCCAGACGTTATTAATGGTGATGTAACTCATGGTCAGCTGCCCTCCGGAGTCTGATCGTGGAACCAGGGATAGCGCCACAGGGATAATTTACGCAGCAGGTAGTCGATCACAAACGCCAGCAGGGTGATCCAGAGTACATAAGGCAGGATTACGTCCATGGCCAGGTAGCGGCGCACCAGAAAGATCCGGTAACCCAGACCATCAGTGGAGGCAATGGCCTCCGCCGCGATCAGAAACAGCCAGGCGGCCCCCAGGGACAAACGCACACTGGCCAGCAGCCGCGGCATCACCTGGGGTAGCACCACCCGCAGAATAATCTGCCAGGTATTGGCCCCCAGGGTTTGTGCCTTGATTAATTGTTCGCTGGGAATTTCCAGCACCCGCTGTTGCATGTCACGCACCAGAAACGGGGTGATGCCAATGGCGATCAAAACAATTTTGGATACCTCTCCCAGGCCAAAGACAATAAACAGCACGGGCAGAATGGCCATGGGTGGCACCAGGGAGATGGCGGTGATCATCGGTGACAACCCGGCTCGTAAATAGGGAATGGTGCCATTACTGACCCCCAGCACCAATGCGATCAGCGCACTGATTCCCACGCCAATGGCCAGCCGTTGCAGGCTGCTCAGGGTGTCCTGCCAGAACACATATTCCCCCGAGCGCTTGCTGGGCTGGAACGCCAGACGGTCGATGGCGTCCACAAAACTGCCAAACGCCGGTAGTAGTTTATCGTTGGGGTTTTCCTCCAACCGGGCGTTGGAGGCGCCCATGTAAAAAAAGATCAGCAGAATAAATGGCAATGTGCCCAGCATCCAGCGGGCGGGTCTTGCGGGCTGTTGATTGATCAGTTTTTTCATGGCGGCCCCGGCTTAAATCAGCAAAAAAAGAATCAAGGAGTAAGTGGGCCGGCCAGTGAGCCTGGCCGGCGGATAACGCCTGAATTACAGTTTGCCGTCCACGGCCATTTGCGTGTAACTGGGGTCGAAGCGCAGCTTGATATTGTTCTTGTCGCCATAAACACCGGCGGGGGTTTCGATACCGATAAAGCTGGCATCGGCGGCGCCTTCCCCCAGCAGACCGTGCTTGAAGGAGAACTCCGCCACGTATTTCATGGTGGTTTTCAGCTTTTCGCTGGTGGTGAACTCCACGGCGGATGCCGGGGTGTAAAACATTTTGGTGGAGGCCAGTTGGGCTTCATAGCCCGCCAGGTCAGTGCCCGAGGCTTTGCCCATGAACGTCCGTGCCGCTTTGCCGGCTTCGTCATCGCCGCTCATGATGCCCATGATTTCATACCAGGCGCCCACCAACGCTTTACCAAAATCCGGATTGGCTTTCAGCGTGTCGGTATTCACCACCAGCAGGTCAATGATTTCGCCGGGGATCTGCGAGGAATCGAAAACCTTATGGCTCTTGGGCATGGCGGCAATTTCACTCAGCAGCGGATTCCAGGTGACCACGGCGGTAACATCGTCGGTGGTGTAGGCGGCCACCATATCGGCGTCAGAGGTGTTGATCACATTCACGTCCCGCTCGGACATGCCGATGGATTCCAGTCCCCGGGCCAGCAGGTAGTGGGAAACACTGAGCTCCACCAAATTCACGGACTGGCCTTCAATGGCCTTGAAATCACTCTTGCCCTTGAGCACCACGCCATCGTTGCCGTTGGAGAAATCCCCCACGATCAGCGCGGTGGAATCCACGCCGCCGGCGGCGGGAATAGTGAGGGCGTCCATGTTGGTCATGGAGCAGCCGTCGTACTGGCCGGCGGTGTACTGATTAATGGATTCCACGTAGTCGTTGATTTGCACCACGTCGATACTGATATCGTACTTGTCCGCCCATTTTTCCACGATTTTTTTCTGGGCGCCGTAATCCCAGGGCATCCAGCCCACGTAAATGGACCAGCAGATTTTGAAGGAATCCTTGGCGTTGGCAGCAGGGGCGAAGCCCAAAACAGCAGTCAGTATCGTCAGTGCGGTAATAAGACGCTTGGTCATGGTGGTAAACCTCCCAAAGGTTACACGAATAAAATGTCAGAGGATTCAATGGCACTCTTGCTGCAACTTCTGCAGTGCCATGCATGCCTCCCGGGCTTTTATCCCGCCGTGTAACCCCAGGCCGACCAGCAGCGTGAGGTCGATCGCTCTTGGACCAGTCACCAACCGACTTTGGCTGATCGGAACCCTAGCGATCCATTGGTAGTGCGCCAGATTGTAGACAGAGCCAATAGCCAGTGCAAGCGCCATTGAATCCTCTGGGTGTTCGCATGAAACACTCGGTAAGTTTCTTAGCAAGCCATGTGCCATGGCTTTTTTCCGCTAATTTGGGGAAAATCTCTGTACTTGACGAAGGAATTTGCGTTTCCATGCCCGGCTATGAGGCAGGGGTGTTGGTTATGAATCAAACTGGTGCGCACTCGTCCGCTCCATCCCAGGGGCTGCCGCTGGTCTGGCTGGCATGGCTGGCGGCGCTGCTGCCGTTTGTCACTACCCATATTTGTTACCTGCTGGCGGCCAGTCATGGCCAGGTGGACTGGTGTATTCCCTACTGGGACAGCTGCACTTCCATCAGCGCCACCGGCCGGCAACTGCCCGCCAAGTATGTCTTCAAGCTGGGGATGATTCCGGCGGCGTTGCTCACCGCCGCGTTATGGTGGTGCCTGTGGGGCTGGGGGCGCCAACATCAGGCTGGCACCGGTTGGTGGATGCCGGTGCTGGGGTCTCTGGCGGCGCTGGCACTGATACTCTATACCCTGGCCCTGGGGGAGGTGGGGCAGGGCTACCGCACCTTGCGTCGCACCGGTGTGGTGTTGGCATTTGCGTTTACTTTTCTGGCCCAGGTCCTGTTTACCCGGCTGCTGCGGCGACTGGCTCAGCGTAACGGCGATCCCTGGTGGACTCATTGGTGGCGCCGCAGTCTAAGCCTGCAACTGTTGCTGTTGGGTATCGGCCTGCTCAGTGTGATTCTGGACCTGGTGCTGGGCCGGGGTTACGACGCCATGGAAGACGCGTTCGAATGGTGGATGGCGCTGCTGCTTAACGGCTATTTTGTGGGGGTGGCGCTGTTGTTGCGCCGCGATCCGGGTTGGCTGCAGATCCGGGCGGCCGGCCCCGGCCGGGTTTGAGCAGATGCCACAGCAAAAATCCCAGGCCACTCACCAGTATCGCTAACACCCCCCACAACCCCCACAACCCCCACGTCATGGCCTGTTCTTCTGCACTCTGCTCCAGGCTCCAGGGCGACGGGTCGGCACTCTGAAAAATACCATAGCCCAGCAGTTCCGCCGCTGCCTGCGCCGCTGCGTTGTAAGCCGGGAGATCATCGGCGGCCACTTGCCGCACCCGGGGACGGTATTCATAATCCAGCTTCAACTGGCGCACCACCGGATAGTAGCGGGCCTGGAACTGAAACAGGAAAAACGGGTTTTCCCGCAACACTGTCTCATCCTCAAACTGCCAGTCCCGGCTCTCGAACTCAATTTCAATGCTGTGGCGAACCTGTTCCGGGTGGTGCAGGGGCAGGGGTGCCGCGTCCGACTGCACCGGTTCCGGGCTCAGGTAACTGTTCAGGGTATGCGGGTAAAAATTGGCGATCCAGCGCTGTTCGTCGGTCTGTAACTCCCAGAAGCCGGCGATCCGGTAATATTCGGTGATCGCCAGCGTGTTGCGCGCCTGATTGTCTTTAATGACCAGGGGCAAACGCACTTCGATGGTGGGATAGAAGTAGCGATAAAAGTCGAGATAACGTTGCTGTAGCGCTGCCTCCCCCTGGCTGGCCAGTTGTTGGCGCTGACGCTCCGCCTGGCGGCCCTGATACAGGGAACTGGTGGTGAACAGCACTGTCTCGCTGGTATCCGCCGCCAGTACAAAACGATCACTGACCTGCAGGCCGTGGGGTTCCGGCGTGGCGTTGATCGGGGTCAGGCTGTCACTGCCGGGGCGCAGTACCAGGGCCCGGCCATTGTCTGGCGGGCTGATCAGATCCAGTGCCCCCCGCTGGTACTGGCGCCGGGGGTCCAGCCACCAGTGGCGGTCCGGCGTGACCACCTGCACCAGGACGTGATCAAACAGGCCGGGTTGGGAAGGGGACAACGCCACCCCGGGGTCCGGTTGCGTGTTCACCAGGGCCGGATAGGCCTCCACCCCCAGCCGGTTCAACAACACCACCAGCAGCTGGGCCTTATCCTCACTGCTGCCGGACTGTTGTTGCAGGGTCACCGGGGCCGGTTGGATGGCAGTCTGCCACAGAGGCTGATCCAGGGTTTCGATCCGGTCCTGTACCAGTCGCAGGGCGGCGCTGATACGGCCGTCGTCGGAGTCGGCCTGCTGGCGCAGGGCGTTCACCACCGTATCCAGTGCCGCATTCTCGGCCGGCGGCTCCGGGTAGCGCAGGCGGGCCCAGTCCGCCAGTTGCTGCCAGCTGTGAAATTCCGGCAGGGCTGGCGGAGCCTGGGCAGCCGGTGCGTCGGAGGTGTCGGCACCGGCGGCGCTGATCCCAGCCCAACCCGCGGCGATCAGCAGCAGGGGAATAACCAGTCGGGATACCACCGAGGGTTGACGCACGGGGTGGCTGCTCAGGGCGCCGGGGCGGCGCGGGAGGATTGAATCTGTTGCGGGATGCGCCGGGCCATGGTTTGCACGGTGTGATCCATGGCGGCGCGCAGGGCCTGAAACAGGCGCTGGCCGGAACCGGAGCGGGCGAACTGCACAAACGACGCCAGCGTGGCATCCGAAAGCTGCTCCAGCGCCACACTCTGTTGCAACAGCAGCTGGTGTTGCAGTTGCGGCGCCAGTTGCTCGCGGGTGCCAGCGAATTGCTCGTGCAGCCTCGCAAAGTCCGGGGTTTGGGCCGGGGCGATCATGTTACCCAGACCACTGGTGAAGGCCGCCTGCAGGTTGACCATCAGATCCAGGGCCATGGCGTCCGCCCTGGAGGCCTGGATCATCTCGCGAATCAGAACCTGCCGTTGGTTACTGATCGCCGGTTGCTGCGATTCCAGAACCGCCGTGGTTTTTTCCAGCACGGCGGGGGAGGCGGCCTGCTGCTGGGCCCGCACCAGGGCCTGGCCATCGGTACTGCGGTACCACTGCAGCGCATCCAGCAGGGTGCTCACATCCAGCCGTTGCAACAGGTCGGTGGAGAGAATCGCCAGCATTTCCTTGGGATCGAATACCTGCATCAGCTGCTGCAACAGGGGCTTGAGCAGGCTGCCGGTGGGATTATCCGGCGCGTTGGCGGTTTCCCGCAGGGCCTGGGGAATGTACTGCAGCTGCTGCTGCAGTCCCGTGAGCCTGATCAGACGCGCCACCTGTTGTGCCGGGTCCGCGTTGGCGGGGCGGGAGGACTGCTCGGGCGCGGGGTCTGTGGCCGCCGTAGCGGTCATCGTCAGCCACAGCAGCCCGCTGCAAACCAGAGTACGTACCATCATATCCGAGATATCCGAGTTATTCCTGAGTTCCGTTTTTGGTGCCGGCCAGTACGGCTTTTTCCAGTGCCCAGAGGCGGTCCTGACCCCACAGTATCAGACTGCCGTAGCGAAAGGCAGGCACACCCCACAGGCCCAGCTGTTCCAGCTCCCCGCCATTGCGCTCCGCCAGCCGGCGCCAGTTGTCGTTATCCAGGCTGGCGCGGGCCTGGGGCCAGTCCAGCCCGGCCCGTTCCAGCATTTTTCGCTGGTGGCTGGGGCGGGTCATATCCAGGCCTTCGGCCCAAATGCCACTCAGCACTGACACCACGAATTCCTGATCTTTGCCTTGTTCCTGGGCAAAGGGGAACAGGGCCATGGCGTTCCGCACGCCGTCCCCCAGGGGATCACAGATTTTACCGAAAGGCAGGTTGTATTTTTCCGCTTCCCGTTTGGCGTCCCGCAGAATATAGCGGCGTTTGGCCTTGGGCAGTGGGATGCCGCGGTTGACCATGGGCATGATCGGTTTTGGCAGGACCGGAATTTTATACAGGTCAGCCAGTTTGAACACCCGATCCGCCGCCAGGTAGGAATAGGGACTGCGAAAGGAGAAATAAAAATCCAGGGGCTTCACCTGCTTTGGCCGGGGGCGCAGTGTGTTGTAGCTTTGCAACACGTGACGGTACTGACGTTGATAATCCGCCAGGTCGCCACTGGCCCGGCGGATGCCCGGTTTGTTGAGGCGGTCGGCCAGGTGCGCCAGCCGGTCCAGTCCCCAGTACCATTCGCCGCCGTAATACAGCATGGCCGACTGATAATGGCCCCGGGCCACCAGCTCGGCGCTGTTCTGACTCAGCAGCTGACGCGCCTCGCTGTCCTTCAGGCTGCCGTAGCGTTTGGCGGCACTGTGGAAGGTGGTGGTGCTGCAGCCCCAAAGGGCGGCAGTGACCTCGGTGACCAGATGCAACAGGCGGGGGCGATCCTGGTGTTTCAGCAGTATGGCGCTGGCCTTGAGGGCGTCCTCCGGGCTGGGCTGGCTGGCGTTGGCAGGAAACACCAGACCGTGCAATTGTGCCAGCCGGCGGGCGTCGGTCAGTGCATAGCGGGCCTGTAATTCCGGAACAGGGTTGGCTTCCGCCGGCAAATCCAGCACCAGGCGGATCTGCAGGTCCACCTTGAAATCCTCCAGAAACCGGGGCAGGGCCTGCAACAGTAGCAGCGAGTAGGGGTCATCCACCCGATGGTAAAAGATGACGGTGTTAAGAGAGGGCCGCAGTCGCCGCTTTACTTCGAACCAGCCCCGGCGCAGGTTGCGGGTCTTGGGGCTGGTGACCATTCGGGCCAGGAATGGCATGAGCAATCTGCTTAAAGTCATGGTGGTTTTTGGTCTTCCCCCTCGGGGCCGCCTGCGGCACCCGCTGATCGAGCGAGACTACGCTTCCCTTGCCAGTGGCTTGATGAACACTTTGGAATTGCGCTGGTAATTGTACAGGGATTGCCGCTGTTGTGGCAGCTCGGATACTTCGGCGCTCTTGAACCCCCGTTCCATAAACCAATGGGCCGTGCGGGTGGTGAGTACAAACAGTGATCGCAGACCCAACATGCGGGCCCGCTGCTCTATGGCTTGAAGCAATAGGTCACCACGCTGCGCACTGCGGTATTCCGGATGTACCACCACGCAGGCCAGCTCGCCACTCTGGGCGTCGGGGAACGGATAGAGGGCGGCGCAGGCAATGATTTTTTCATCCCGTTCAATCAGGGTAAAATGCGACACCTCGTTTTCCAGTAATTCCCGCGACCGGCGCACCAACACCCCCTGTTGTTCCAAAGGCTCCAGCAGTTCCAGCAGGTTGGCCGCATCATCCACCGTGGCCAGGCGCACTTTTTCATAGGTTTCCCGGGTGATCAGGGTACCGGTGCCGTCCAGGGTGAACAGTTCCCGCAACAGGGCGCCGTTGTGCTCGTAACTGACCACGTGGGCCCGGTTGACTCCGGCGGTGACCGCATTGCAGGCGCTGATCAGGGTGTAGTGAGGGGAATCCAGCTGCTCGCTCAGTTGGCGGGCCTGGGGCACGGTCAGTTCCCGTTGCAATTGCTGGTGTGGATCCAGCACGCCGGTGGCGGCGTTAAAGTAGATAATTTTTTCTGCCCCCAGCGCGGTGGCGGCGGCTTCCGCCACTTCCTCCCACAGCAGGTTGAAGGCTTCGCCCGTGGGGGAATATCCCAGTGGCGATAACAACACCAGATGGCCATCGTCCAGTTGCTGACGTACCGCCTGCTGCTGAATGCGGCGTACCTCGCCGCTGTGTTGAAAATCCACCCCATGGCGCACACCGAAGGGTTTGGCCACCACGTAATTGCCGCAGGAGACCACGCTGGCGGCGCCGTGCAGATGGGCGGCCGCCATCCATTGCACCAGTTGGCTCTGCACCTGGATGGCGGTGCGGCCGATGGCCTCAAGTACCGCCGGCAGGGCGCTGGCGGCGGTCACCCGGCGATGGTGCTCGATCACAATGGGCAGGCCACCCTCCTGCAGCCGCTGGTCGATCTGCGGGCGCGCCCCATGCACCAGCACCACCCGGATACCCAGGCTGTGCAGCAGCACCACGTCCTGCATTAATTGCGGAAAGCCCGGCGCCGCCACCGCCTCGCCGGGAAACGCCACCACGAAAACCTTGCCCCGATGGGCATTAATGTAAGGGGTGCTGTTACGAAACCAGTTGACGAAATCCTGACTGGGTGTGTGCTGATCTGATTGCATGGGGTACCGCTGATCGGGTGCTGATGCCTGCTATCTTAGCCCTGCCACGGCGCCGGGCTCAATCATCGGTCAGTAATTTTGCGTTGCCGCCCACGGCGGCGGTGTTGACGGAAATGGTTTTTTCATTGGCCAGTCGCAACAGATAGTGGGGGCCGCCGGCCTTGGGGCCAGTGCCGGACAGGTCCACTCCGCCAAAGGGCTGGGAGCCCACGGTGGCGCCGATCATATTGCGGTTGATGTAGACATTGCCCACTGGGGCGCGCTGAGCGATGTCCTCACAGAAGCCGTTGATACGACTGTGTACCCCCAGGGTCAGCCCAAAGCCGGTACTGCTGATCTGTTCCAGCACGGCTTCCTCCTGCCCGGCGGGATAACCGATGACATGCAGGATGGGACCAAACACCTCGCCATACAGTTCGTTGATGTGCTCCAGTTCAATAATCACCGGGGGCACGAAGTGACCCCGCAGGGGTGGCAGCGGTGCCTCGTACAGCACCCGGCCCTGTTGGCGGAAGCGTTCGATATGCAGCAGCAGCTCGGATTGGGCGCCAGCGCTGATCACCGGGCCGATATCCGTGGCCCAGTCCAGGGGATCGCCCAGGCTCAGGTGTTCCAGGTGTCCGCTTAGGGTGGCAATGGTTTTGGCTTTCACCTCTTCCTGCACAAACAACACCCGTAAAGCGGAACAGCGCTGGCCGGCACTGTCGAAGGCCGACTGCACCATGTCCCGCACCACCTGCTCGGTGAGCGCGGAGCTGTCCACGATCATGGCGTTCTGGCCGCCGGTTTCGGCGATCAACGGGATAATGGGGCCGTCCCGCAGGGCCAGCCGACGATTGATCTTGCGGGCCACGGCGGTGGAGCCGGTGAACATCACCGCCCGCAGGGCGTTCTCCTGTAGCAGCGTCTCCTCCACCTCCCGGGTGGCGGCAAGCACCAGTTGCAGCACCTCCGGGGGCACGCCGGCCTGGTGGAACAGCGCCACCGCCCGTTGGGCGATCAGGGGGGTCAAAAGGGAAGGCTTGGCCAGCACCGTATTGCCGGCGGCCAGGGCCGCCGCCACCTGGCCGGTGAAAATGGCCAGCGGAAAATTCCAGGGACTGATGCAGAGTACCGGTCCTTTGCCTTCCAGTTGCAGACGGTTTTCCTCCCCGGTCACACTGGGCAGGACTTTGGGGTCAAACAAATGCCGGGCCTGGTGGGCGTAGTAACGCAGAAAGTCCACTGCCTCCCGCACTTCCGCCAGGGCATTGTCCAGGGTCTTGCCCGCTTCCTGCATGGCCAGCAGCATCAGCTCGGGATAATGCTCTTCATACAGCTGGGCGGTGGCTTCCAGCAGGGCCGCCCGCTCCTCCACCGCCACCCGGCGCCAGCTGACGAAGGCCTGACGGCTCTGGTCGCAGGCCTGCAGGCAATCCTTGCGGCTGACGGGGCGGTAGTAGCCGACAATCTCGTCGTCATCCGCCGGTGACCGCACCGGCGTCAGGTTGGAATCGGTCTCGGTTTGGTCGTTGGTTGCGTCGGGCAGCTGCGCTTGCATGGCTTTACTGAGGGATTTCAGCGCCTGCAGGCTTTCCAGGTTGCAACCCAGGGCATTCTTACGCTGGGGTTGAAACACCCGCCGTGGCAAGGGAATCTTGGGGTTGCGCAGGCGCTCCATGGCGCGGATATTGGCGCTGGGCTCCTCAATCAGCCAACTGCCATCGCTTCTGGCCAATTGAATCTGGCGCACGAACGAGGTGTTGGCGCCGTTTTCCAGCAGGCGCCGCACCAGATAGGGCAGCAGTTCCCGGTAAGGTCCCACCGGCGCGTAAATCCGGCAGCGGACATCCTCGTAACCGTCCAGCAAATGATCGTAGAGCGATTCCCCCATGCCGTGCAGGCGCTGGAACTCATAGTGCTGGGCCTTGTACTGCTCCGCCAGGATTCGAATGCTGGCCACGGTATGGGCATTGTGGGTGGCGAACTGGGGGTAGAGAAAGTGGCGGCTGGCCAGTAGGGTCTGAGCACAATACAGAAAACTCAGATCGGTATGATCCTTCTGGGTATAAACCGGGTACTCCTCCAGCCCCAGCTGCTGGGCCAGTTTGATTTCGGTGTCCCAGTAGGCGCCCTTCACCAGACGCACGGGAATCTGACAATGCAGGGTCTTGCTGACATCCATCAGCCACTGAATCAGGGCCGGGGCCCGCTTCTGATAGGCCTGCACCGCCAGCCCCAGCTTGCCCCAGTGCCGCAGCCGGTTATGCCCCATGGCCCGGCTGAACAGCATCAGGGTGGGTTCCAGGCGCCAGCTTTCCTCGGCATCAATGGTGACGGCGATGTCTTTCTCCTGGGCCAGCAGCAACAGCTCCATCAGCCGTTCAAACAGGGTGTCCAGAGCCACCTCCTGGCGCAATTCAAAGCGCGGGTGCAGGGCCGACAGCTTGATGGAAATGCCGCCGTGATCCCGCCGGTTTTCCAGCCGCTCCCCCTGACAGCGAATGGCGTGCTCGTACGCCTCGGTGTAGCGTTCCACATCCGCCAGGGTCATGGCGGCTTCACCCAGCATGTCGTAGGAGTGGAAATACCCTCGCTTGATCTCCTTTTCGCCCCGCTGTAACGCCTCTTCCATGGTCTCCCCGGCCACAAACTGCTGGCCGATTACGGTCATGGCCTGGCGAATGGCGCTCAGGGCCAGGGGTTCCCCCAGGCGTCGCACCAGGCTCTTGATACCATCGGCCAGCCAATTGCCTGGCAGTTCATGGCGGGTGAACAGCTTGCCGCTGAGCAACAGGCCCCAGGTGGAGGCGTTGACCCAGCGGGCATCGCTGTGACCCAGATGCTCCGCCCAATTGCCCTGGCGCAGGCGGTCCTCCACAAAGCGCTCCGCCGTGGCCTGATCCGGAATCCGCAACAGCGCCTCCGCCAGACACATCAGGGTAATGCCTTCCTTGTTGTCCAGGCTGTATTCGTTGAGCAGGGTCTCCACCCGGATGCCGGGTTTGGCATTACGAATGACAATCAGAAACTCCGCCGCCTGCGCCCGAATCCGTTCCCGGGTGTCGTCCCCCAGGGTGTAGCCCATCAGCAGGTCCTGCACCGCGTCTTCCTCGCTGCGCAGGTAGTGGGCGAGTAAAATGTCCGGAAGCGGAAATTCCAGCCCCATGGTGGAGGGGGCTTTACAGCGTGCCACGGCGTTTTCTAATGACCTCGGCTGTTACCAGTTTCATCATTCATTTTGGCACAGGTTGGCCGGGTCTGTGAGGTTTTTGGAGGGGCTCACCGGAATATCCGCAACAGCAGAAGCGGCAACAACACCAGATCCACCAGCACCGCGCACACAATGGTAATAATCGTGATCAGTCCCAGGTCCTGGTTGGGATTGAAATCGGAAAACAACAATGAGGTGAAGGCGATGGCCATCATGGCGGTGGTGAGCAGCATGGCCACACCGACGGTATCCATGGCGTACTGCACGGCACCGGTGTTGTCCAGGTGCAGTTGTTCCCGGGCGTATTTGTATTTGGCGAGAAAATGAATAGTGTCATCCACCACGATGCCCAGGGTGATGGTGATACCCACGGACATGCCAAAGCCGATTTTGCCGCTGATCAGCGCCCACAAACCAAAAGCCATGGCCGCTGGGAACAGGTTGGGGACCATGCTGATCAGGCCCAGGCGCCAGGAACGAAACATCAGAATCAACAACAATGAAATGATGATCAGCGCCAGGCCAAAACCTTTGGACAGATTGTTTACGTTGGAATACTGCATATGGGCGAAGGCCAGATTGGCGCTGCCGATGGTGGCCTCGTCGGTGGCAAATGCGTGGTCGTCCAGCCAGTCCTGGATGCGATGCTCCAGTTCGATAAGTTGTTTGTCCGAGAGTTGATCGTAGACAGCGATCACCCGGGTTTCGGTACGATCAAAATTAATCAGATTATTCAGATCCTGGCCAAATGGCAGCGACATTTCATACATCAACAGATACTGCGCCGCCAGCTCCCGTGAATCTGGTATGCGGTACCATTGGGGATCGTCCTGGTGCAGATTACGATTCAGGGTCTTCATGATTTCCAGCAGGGAGTTGGTGAATCGCAGCTTGGGATTTTCCTGCAGCCGTTGCTCCAGATCCGCCAGCAGCGCCAGATATTCCGGGTCATAGATGCCGCCGCTTTCAGTGGCCGGCAAACTGATATTCACCACCACCGAACCACTGATGTTTTCGATCATGAAATCCATGTTGCGGCGGACTTCCAGGTCCTCATCAAAAAACTCCACAAAATTATCGTCCAGCCGGTTAAGGGGGATCAGGGCGGCCAGTACCACCATCACCAGTCCAAAGCCGATAATGATCTTGTTGGCGTGAGGCCGATACAGATTCAGCAGATTGCCCATGGTGGGGAGCTTGGTGATGCCGCGGGCGCGACTGGGCAGGTAATAGACCACCGCCGGCAGGAAGGTGAGGGAAGCCACCATGGCGTAAAGAATGCCGATACCGGCCGCCGTACCCATATGGGCGAAAGGCGGAGACTCACTGAAGTTGAGCGCGAAAAAACTCACGGCGGTGGTCAGGCTGGTGAAAATAATGGGGGAGAAGTTTACCTCGATACTGTTTTCCAGGGCGGCTCTCTTGTCCAGGCCCCGGCCCAGCCCCTGGGCGTAATTCACCATCAAATGGATGCAGTCCGCCATGGCGATGATAACGATAATGGCGGGGGTGTTCACCAGAATGGGGGAGACTTTAACGCCGGTCCACAGCACCGCGCCCATGCCCGCCAGAATCGCCAGCAGGGCCGTGGCAATACAGGCCAGGTTGCCGATCAGGTCCCGCAGGGTAAAGGTCAGAAACAGAAATACCAAAACCAGAGCAAAGGGAAAAATGGTCTGGCCATCCTGTTGCACAATATCCGGCAGCGTGGTTTCCACCGCCACCCCGCCCACGATGCGAAAGTTGATGGCGGGGTACTGCTGTTGCAGCTGCTGCACGAAGTCCCGCACATACCGCATTACCTCCACCGCCGCCTGACCGCCATTGGACTCGGGGAAATTGAGAATCACCGCCACCAGCGACAAGTCAGCGTCTGGGGTAATCAGATAATCCCGCACCCCTGGCTTGCTGGTGGCGTACTCCCGGCGTTCCTTCAGATCGGCGTCGCTCAGAGCGCTGAGATCCTCCACCAGGGGCTCCACCTGCAGTTCATCACCCTGCACCCGGTTGTAAAGGTGATTGGTCAGCGACTCCACCCGCTGCGAGTAGGGGATGGTCCAGCCGAACTCCGTGAGTGCCTGAATCGCCCGC
>MDSW01005215.1_pt1 | contig 15794 bp, 22 predicted proteins | sample 811171 | NCBI WGS metagenome assembly MDSW01 (sample SAMN05326641, study PRJNA326480) | marine metagenome | isolation source: seawater | place: Atlantic Ocean: North West | collected 2012
ATGCTTGCGCTATCGGATCAGTATTCGCTTCTCCATCAGTAGATCAAATGGTTTCAGCTATAAAAAACGCAGATAATGGTAATGGAGTTTTATGCGTTATTGGTAATTATGGTGGCGATGTAATGAATTTTGAAATGGCTTGTGAGATGGTTGCAGCAGAAGGAATTAAAACAAAAAAAATTATTGTAGCTGATGATATTGCAAGTGCTGTTAAGACAGAAAAACTAAAAAGAAGAGGTATTGCTGGTATGATTTTTATTTTTAAAATTGCTGGAGCTATATCTGAAACAGGTGCATCATTGGAAGAAGTTTTTTATACTGCATCTGATGCTAATAACAACATAAGAACTCTTGGAGTTGCTTTGTCTCCATGTATTTTACCTGAAGCTGGTAAACCTACTTTTGAAATTAATGACGACGAAATTGAAATAGGAATGGGAATCCATGGCGAACCAGGAATTAAAAGAGAAAAATTAAGACCAGCAAATGATATAGTTGATGATCTTTATAATAAAATAATTGAGGATTCAAAACTAAAAGCAAATGATAATATTGCGTTGATGATAAATAGTTTAGGTGCTACGCCCTTAGAAGAGCTATATATTGTCTCGAAAAGAGTAAATAAAAATTTATTAAATTCTAAGATCAATAATTTAAAAACATATGTAGGTAGATATGCAACATCAATGGAAATGGCTGGAATGTCTATCACTACATTAAAATTAAATGATAATTTAAAAAAAAATCTATTTGCAGATAGTGAATGCCCTTTTTGGAATAATTAATTAGAATTCTTTACAAAAAAAACAAAAATTATTGAAGTAATAAACATTATTAAAGCATAGGCTGCTGTAGGTATTAAATAAACAATGTCAGTAAATATTTGAGAAGCAACAAAAACAGCTAAAGTACCGTTTTGAAGACCACATTCAAGAGAAATACACTTTCTTTGTTCTGTTCCACTTACAAACATTTTAGCTACATAAAAACCAACTATCATCATAATTATATTTAAAACTAGTGTAATTAATCCAGCCTGGCTTAGGTAAGAAATTATATTTTCCCATTCTTCTACCCAGATTGCTAAAAATACAACTGCAAATAAGATAATAGATGTTCTCTGAATTAATGAAGTATTTGAACTCACAAAATTTGTTGCAAATTTTCTAATTAGCATACCTATAATTACAGGTAGAGTTACTACCAAAAACATTTTTAAAGAAATTCCAATCATTGAAATTTCGCTTGAGGCATAGGAAATTTGTAAAAGATCTGCAGATTTAAATACAATGAATGGAACAGAAATAATACTTATCAAACTTACTATTGCTGTAAGAGATACAGAAAGTGCTACATCTCCATTTGCGAATTTAGTAAGTACATTTGATGTAACGCCACCTGGAGCGGCAGCTATAATCATAACTCCTAAAGCTAATTCAATAGGAGTTCTAAAAATTTTTATTAATATAAAAGCTATAATCGGCAGTAATATTAATTGGCAAATTAAACCTATAAGGAAATCTTTTGGTTGTTTTGCAACCCTTGTAAAATCTTGAATAGTAAGACCTAAGCCTAAACCAAGCATTATTAGCGCTAAAGCGATTGGAGCTATTTTTGTTACTATTTCCATTTTATGCCATATTAACTTACTATATACCCATATAAACTTATATATAAAAAAATACATAATTAGTAATGCTTTCAGATAAAGAAATAGTTTGTCCAAATAATTTGTTAGATGTTGCACACAAGAAAAAAGGTGTGAGTGCTGGGATAGTTAATGCTGGAAGACCTTTGCCAATGTTATCAGTTATGGACGCTGTTAATGAAAATTTAATTATACCTTTGTTCATAGGAAATAAAGAGGAAATTCAGAAATGTGCCGATGATTTAAAATTCGATATTTCAAAATATGAAATAATTCATGAACCAGTTGAAAATAATACAGCAAAAATAGCTGCTAAATTAGCATCAAAAAAGAAAATTAAAATTATTGTTAAAGGACATATACATACTGATATATTAATGAAAGAGGTTTTGAAAAGAGAATATGATTTACTAGGTAAAACAAGAATTAGTCATATTTGGCATATGACATTACAAAAAGATGACAAACCATTAATTATCACTGATGGAGCTGTAAATGTACAACCCAACTTGAAAACAAAAATACATATACTAAAAAATGTAGTTAATTTTTGTAATAGAATTGGGATTGAAAGACCTAAGGTATCAGTATTATCAGCAACTGAAGAAGTTCTAGACAGTATGCAAAGTTCAATAGATGCAAAAGAGATTACTGATTTAGCAAAAAAAGAAAATATAAATGCTGATGTATTTGGGCCTTTGGCTTTTGATAATAGTATTTCAAAAAAGTCTGCTGGAATAAAAGGAATAAAAAATGATGTTGCTGGAGATGCAGATGTTTTGTTAGTTCCAAACATAGAAGCTGGAAATGCATTAGTCAAAATGATGATTTATTTTATGGGAGCTTGCGCTGCAGGTGTAGTTATTGGTGGAAAAGTGCCTGTAGTTATTACTAGTAGATCGGATGAGGCAACTGCAAGATTAGCCTCTATTGCCGCAGCAGTTGTTGCATTAGATTAATTAATGCATTAAAAACTTTAAAAAAAATATGCCAATTAAATATTTAAAAAAATCTCCAAAAACATCTTCTAGTGATGATTTAAAAACCAGAGAAATAGTTCAAAAACTTCTTAATGATTTAGAAAATTCTAGAGAAGATGGGTGTAAAGAACTTACTAAAAAATTTGATAAGTATGATGGTGAAATTGTTGTCTCAAAACAAAGAATTGAAGATATTAAAAAATCTTTAGATCAAAAAACTAAAGATGACATTAAATTTTCATACGACAGAGTTAGAAAATTTGCTGAAGCTCAATTAAAAAACTATGGTCAAGACTTTGAAGTTGAATTATCTGATGGTTTATTTGCTGGACAAAAATTAATACCTGTTAAAACAGCCGGATGTTATATACCAGGTGGAAGATATGCTCATATTGCTTCAGCTGTAATGAGTGTTACAACTGCAAAAGTAGCAGGAGTGAAAAACATTATAGCTTGTAGTCCTCCAAAAGAAGGAGTTGGCGCTCATCCTTCTATAATTTATACTGCAGATTTGTGTGGTGCTGATGTTATTTTAAATTTAGGAGGTGTACCAGCTATAGCTGCAATGACTTATGGAATGTTTGGAAATTCGCCAGCAGATATATTGGTTGGACCAGGTAATCAATTTGTCGCTGAAGCTAAAAGAATTCTTTATGGAAAGGTTGGTATCGATTTGTTTGCTGGACCTACAGAAATTGCTGTGATTGCAGATAAAACTGCAGACTCTGAAATAGTAGCTTTTGATTTAGTTGGTCAAGCTGAACACGGCTATAATTCTCCAGCTTGGTTGTTTACTACTAGTAAAAAACTTGCTGAGGAAGTGATTAAAAGAGTTCCAGAATTAATAGCTGATTTACCAGAGCTACCGAGAACAAGTGCTGAGGCAGCTTGGAGAGATTATGGAGAAGTTATTCTATGCGATACAGATGAAGAAATGGCAAATATAAGTGATGATTATGCACCAGAGCATCTAGAAGTTCAAACTAAAAATTTAAAGTGGTTTCATGAAAGATTACAAAATTATGGATCTTTATTCATTGGAGAGGAAACAACGGTTGCATATGGAGACAAATGTTCAGGAACGAATCATATTCTTCCAACAAAAGGTGCTGGAAAATATACTGGAGGATTATTTGTTGGTAAATTTATTAAAACTTTAAGCTTCCAAAGAATGACCAAAGAATCTACTAAAGAAGTAGGTTCAGCAGCTGCTAGAATTTCAAGATATGAAGGAATGGAAGCTCATGCAAGAACTGGTGATGTAAGACTTAGAAAATATGGTTTTTCAAATTAAGTTAACAATATCTAAGAATACATAACTAGATAGAACAGTCATAAATATAATAATAAAAAAATTAATAATTTTCCAAGCATTTGAATTGATTAAGTAGTTTGAAAAAAATTTTGCTAAATAACCCAAAGAGAAAAAAAAAATAAATGAGGCGATTGAAGCACCTATACCAAAAAAATATTTATGAGAAATTAAAAAATTTTTTGAAAAGTTTCCTAAAAAAAAAATTGTATCAGAGTAAACATGTGGGTTTAAATAAGTAAAACCAAAAGTTTTGAATATTATATTTTTGGTTGACAATTTATTATTCTGAAAATTAATTTCAGAAGTTTTATATAATGATCTTATTTTATTATAAATAAAATGAACTAAAAAAACAAAAAGAAATATATTAAAAATTAACTCAATATTTTTTGTAAAATAAATTTTAAAATATTCAAATAGAAATATTCCTAAGAAGATTAAAATCAAATCTGATATAGAACAAATTAAACATACCAAAAATATATATTGTTTTTTTAAACCTTGCTCCATAACAAATATATTTTGAGCACCAATTGCTAATATTAAACTTAAACCTGTAAAAAAACCAAGAATAACAAAATACATTTAAAAATATTAAACTCTTTTCTTACCCTGGACAACTCTGTCTAAAATTAATGCAACAAATAATATTGCAATACCTGCCAAAATTCCTTGGCCAACATTCGCATATTGCAAAGCTTCAAGAACATCCTGCCCTAAGCCTTTTGCTCCAATTAAAGATGCAACAACTACCATTGCTAAACTTAACATTACTGTCTGGTTCACTCCTGCTAAAATTGAAGGAGTTGCTAAAGGTAAATCAACTTTTCTAAGTAAATACCACTTAGATGCACCATAAGCGATTGCTGCTTCTCTAATTGTCTCTGGTACTCCTCTAAGGCCAAGAACTGTAAGTCTAACAACTGGTGTTCCACCAAATATCATTGTTATTATAACTGCTGCAACTTTTCCTGTTCCAAAAAATGCTATAACAGGAATCATAAACACAAATGCTGGCATAGTTTGCATAAAATCCATTATAGGTCTTATCATAGAGTAAAATCTTTGACGTCTCGCACAGTAAATTCCAAGAGGAATACCTATTACAATACTTAAAATTGCAGCCGTGCCTAGTAAAGCAAGTGTAGTCATTGCTTTAACCCAAAAACCTAAAAAACCCATATATGCCAGAAATCCAGCTGAATAAATTGATGTTCTAACTCCAGCAGACAAGGCAGTAAGAACCACTATGGTAGTTATTATAACAATCCATGGAGTTTTAACGAAAAGCAATTCTAAAAAATCTAAAACAGATCTAATACCAATTGTTATTGCAGTAAATAACGCATCTCCCTTAATAACTGCGTAATCAAAAACAGTTTCAACCCATTTAATTGAAGTAAGTCTAATATCAGGATGGGTAGGAAAATCATTCATAATTGTCATTACTCCAGGAAAACTATAGTGAACTACAGAGAACAACATTATAACTGAAGTAAAAATTCCACTTAATATATAATTTTTCATTTTCATTCCAGGACTTATCAATTTATTTGAAAGCCATTCTGAATATCTTTTTTCTAAAATATTATTAGCTAATACTCCTTGAATTAATTTAACTAAAATTAATATTACAACACCAAAGATCGTAATCCAAATAGCAGATGCTTCGATTTGTTGGACATCTACAACATATTCTTTCATGGCATCTTCTAAAGATTTTATTGCTCTTTTATATACATCTACCTTATCTGGATTATTTTGAATTGCGGCTTCTAATTGTTTATTTCTAAAATCAATAGTTGATTGTATCTTATCAATTTTTTCTAAAGCATCTTTAGTAATATCTCCAAATAAACCTCTTATAATTTGAACTACTGCAAATGTTTCTATAATTAAGAAAGCTAAAGCATAATTCCATATATTTCTCATTCCGAACCAGATAGGTCCTAGCAATGATGCAAATATATTAAAAGAAAATGAATAAGAGGGTTTGCTACCAATTTTTTTAAATTCTTTAATATAATATTCTGGACTTGTGATTACAAAATTACTAATAAGCTCTGATCTAGATAAATTTTTATTTTCTTTATTCACTTTCATTTCCTTCAACAACAGCTTTAAGTAAGTCAGATTGAGTTATTACACCAATTTTATCTTTATTTTTATTTGTAACTATGATTGGTTTGTCTTTAAAAATTGATGTCTCTATTAACTTACTTAAGACATCGTTTTCGTTAACTATTTGATTACTGCCATCTAAAGTTCCAAATTTATTTTCAAAATCTTTGATGGATTGCATAATAGTTTTAGCTTGGACAACTTTTAATCTAGAAATTCCTTTGACAAAATCTGCAACATATTCATCTGCCGGGTTAACAACTATTTCCTCTGGGGTTCCTATCTGAACCACCATGCCATCTCTCATAATTGCTATTCTATGACCTACTCTTACTGCCTCATCTAGATCATGAGTAATAAATACAGTAGTTTTTTTCATTTGTTTTGAAAGTTTTATAAATTCTGTTTGAAGTTGCCTTCTTATTAATGGATCTAAAGCGCTAAATGGTTCATCCATTAATAAAAATTCAGGATCTGCTGCAAGTGCTCTTGCCAATCCTACTCTTTGCTGCATACCTCCTGATAGTTCATGAGCATATTTATTTCCCCAGCCTTGTAATTCAACGATGTTTAAAATTTTATTTGCTGCGTCTAATCTATCATTTTTACTTATACCCCTTATCTCTAAAGGCATTGCTATATTATCTAAAACTGATCTGTGCGGCATTAAAGCAAAATTCTGAAATACCATCCCTATTTTTTTATTTCTCAATTCCTGTAAGCTTTCTTTATCAAACTGCATTACATCTTGATTGTTAATCAATATTTTTCCTGATGTGGGTTCAAGCAGTCTATTTATATGTCTAACTAATGTAGATTTTCCACTTCCAGATAAACCCATTACACAAAATATCTCACCTTTATTTACATTAAAAGAAACGTTGGAAACTCCTATAACAGAATTATATTTTTCTAAAGCTTCTTGTTTTGAAATGTTTTTATTTTGAATTGCATCTAATGCTTCGGTTGAATTATTTCCAAAAATTTTCCAGACATTTTGAATTTGGATAGCTGTTTCCATATGTTATGTTTATACAAATTAAAATTTATTTGAAAAAACATTACCTGGCAACTTTATGTTGCCAGGTAAGTAATATATTTGACTAAATTACAGTCCTAACCAGCTATCTACAGTAGATTTATTTTTACTCATCCACTCTCTAGCTACTTCTCCTGGCTCTCTTTTTTTAACTGATACTTCGTAGGCCATCCAAGAAACATCATCTGCTGTAATTTTAAATTTCTTAAAAAATTCAACTATAGCAGGTGATTTTTTTTCTAAAGAAGTTCCCCATCCAATTTGGATTTGTTTAAGTGCGTCTTTAGATGCTACATAAGATTTCTTATACCAATCAGGATCTGCCTTGGGTTGAATCATTTTATATTTAGCTGGATCATAAGCAGGTTCTTCTAACATTACTACATCAGCCATTCCCCATATCGCATGAGGTTTGTAACAATAAAATGCATAACCTTCTCCTTTTTTAATTGAGTCTAAAACTCTAGCATTTTTCACTGCCTCTGCAGCTCTGATAGGTTCGATTCCAGCATCATATAATTTATAATCTCTAAGTTTAACTTGGTTAACATTTGCTGAAGCCCAGCCATCTGCGCCAATCCAAAATTCACCTTTACCATTGCCATCACTATCCATTGCTTTAACAACTTCAGGTCTTCCTAGATCTTCTATTGCAGTAATGTTCATTTTTTTTGCAAAATCTTGTGATACACAATAGCCTTGGTTTCCTTCATAAGGATTACTACTTAACTTAAGAGTACCTTTTGGAACTAAATCTTTTGTATAAGCTTCTTGGTTTGGTAACCATATATCAGGATGAACTTCTATTTCACCTTTGCTCCTATCTATAGCACCATAGATTGCTGTATTGTTACCAGGAACAAGTTCTGCTTCTCCACCCATTTTATCTATAACAACTGCTGCAAGTAAATTCGCAATTGCTGTTGCACCAGTCCAGCCCGGATCTCCTATTTTAACTTTTTCTGCAAAACTTGAAAAAGGAACTAATAGTGAAATCACAAAGGCAATAATTGTAGACTTAATTATTTTCATATTTCCCTCTCTATTAATAAAATTTATGTTATAGATCATAACTTAGTTTATTTTGTAGAGTCAATTATAAGAAATTAAGAATATTATTGATTTTCCTTTAAAATAATTAGATACGACTTATATTAATTCTAATATTAATTATAAATGTTATGATAGGTATTCTTGGTGGAATGGGGACTCAAGCTGGTCTTGATTTCTGTAATAAACTTGCAATTTTAAATAGAGGTAAGAGTGATCAAAATTACCCGATGTTTATTTTATATAATAAATCTAAAATTCCAAAAAGACCTGAAAATCTAAAAAAATATTATAATGTATTAAAAAGTTTAGTTGATGGATGTAATTTACTTCAAAAAAATAAGTGTAAATTTATTGTCATGCCATGTAATACGGCACATTATTGGTACGATGATCTTCGAAAAAAAATTAAAATTCCAATATTAAGCATGCCAAAAGAAGTATATTTACATACTAAAAAAAAATGTAAAAAAAACTCAAGAATTGGCATCCTTTCTACTGAAGCTACTTTAAAAACGAATGTTTATAATAGATATTTTGATAAAAATTTTAAACTAGTTGGGCCAAAGAAATCATTGCAGATAAGTTCTGTAAATAAAGCAATTGAGTATGTAAAATTAGGCAAAGTAAGAGAAGCTGAAAAGATAATTAAACCTGCAGTAAATTATTTAATTAAAATAAAATGTAAAAAGATAATATTAGGATGTACCGAGTTACCTATAGCGATATTCGCATATAAATCTTTTAAAAAAATTAAAAAATCTAAAATTTTTATAGATCCAAATTTATTATTAGCCAATATTTCTATGAATAAATATAAAAAATTATAATTTAAGTTTTTTTATTTACTACTAAATATAATTTTCTCGGAAAACTTCCTTCTTCAAATTCATCGATAGAGATATTTTCATACCCTTTTGTAAGAGATTTAACTTTTTTCTTTGAAAAAAAGTGTATTATAAATCCATCACTTTCATATAAATCTTCTCCTCTATGAATTCCTTTTTTATAATCACCATCATCAATATGTCTAACAGTATAAATATTTAAACCATTTGGCTTTAAAACTCTATGAATCTCATTGTTTAAATTTTCTAATTCTTTAGTTGTTAAAGCCATACAATAGAGCATGTGAGAATAACATGCATCTAAAGAATTATTTTCAAATGGAAGTTTTTTTCTAACATCAAAAACTTTTGCAGAGATAGATTTAGATAGATTTTGTTTTCTTATTTTTTCATTAATGATATTTATACCTGAGTTTGAATAGTCTAATGCAACAACATGTAAGGAGTTCCTTGCAAAATAAATACTATCTCTGCCTAAACCAGCTCCAAGTTCAATAATTTTTGAAAAGTTATTTATTTTAAAAAGCTTTAATGCCTTTTTTGCTGCAATGCTTGGATCTAAACCAAACATCTCAGGCTTACTTAAGAAATTACTTTCCCAATGCTGAGATTGTTCGTTTAATACTTTTTTATCCAAACTATTTAGATGGATCTGGAACTTTTCTCAAATATGGTTTTGGTGCATCCCAACCATTTGGAAAAAGTTTTTTAGCCTCATCATCTTTAACTTTTGGAAGAATAACAACATCGTCTCCTTTTTGCCATTCAGCAGGTGTTGCAACTTTATGTTTTGCTGTTAATTGCATTGAGTCTATTGCTCTCAATATTTCTTTAAAGTTTCTTCCTGTTGACATTGGATAAGTTAAAAATAATCCAATTCTTTTGTCTGGTCTAATGATAAAAACGGTTCTAACCGTTTCATTATCAACTGCAGTCCTTCCCATTGAAGTTGTTCCCGCATCTCCTTCTAACATGTTAAAAGCTTTTGCTACTTTTAGATCTTCATCTGCGATAATTGGATAATTTGGCTTAGTTCCTGATACATCTTTAATATCATTAAGCCATTTATTGTGATCTTCTACTCCATCCACGCTCAACCCAATTACTTTTACATTTCTCGCATCAAATTCAGCTTTCATTCCTGCTAAAGATCCAAGTTCAGTTGTACAAACTGGAGTAAAATCTTTTGGGTGCGAAAATAAAACCCCCCAGCTATCGCCAAGCCACTCGTGAAAAGATATATCTCCCTCGGTTGTTTTAGCTTTAAAGTCTGGACAAACGCTATTAATTTTTAAAGTCATTAATTCTCCTTTTTTAATGAAATTATTATAGGCAAGATTGATTACTCATGCAATTTTTTATAGTATTGAATTATCTAAATATGATTTTTAAACAATTATTTGATAATAAATCTTCAACCTACACTTACATTGTTTCAAGTGGAGAAGGTAGAGAAGCTTTAATTATTGACCCTGTAATTGAAAATACTGATGAATATATAAAAGTTCTCAACAATTTAAAATTAAAATTAGTCAAAGTAATTGATACCCATATACATGCTGACCACATAACTGGGCTTAATGAGTTAAGTAAAAGAACAAAATGTACAAAAATTATGGGAGAGCATTCTAAATCTGAAGTTATAGACATAAAGATAAAAGATGGCGAAAAAATTAAAATTGAAAATAAAATTGAATTAGAGGCTATTTATACACCTGGTCATACTGATTGTTCTTACAGCTATTTAATGAATGATAGAGTTTTTACAGGTGACACTTTATTAATAAATGGAACTGGTAGAACTGATTTTCAAAATGGAAGCGCAAAAGACTCCTACAATTCAATATTCAATAAATTGCTTAAACTTCCAGAAAACACAATTGTATATCCAGCACATGATTATAAAGGAAAAACATCTTCTACAATTGGAAGTGAAAAATCAAAAAATCCAAGATTGCAGGTAAATTCAATTGATCAATATATTGAGATAATGGAAAATTTGAATTTAGCCAATCCTAAAATGATGGATGTTGCTATTCCAGCTAATGTAAAAGGTTTAACATTAGATCAAATATAATTTTCAAATTAATTAAAATAATTTAAAATTGAGCTATGCAAAATTCATAATTTAGGAATGCATTTATGATGATGCTTTAAAAAGTATATTATTGGTTGATGATATGAATCAGTGCTGCGACAACTAATAACCGATTTCAACTTCAAGCTGTTTTACTTACACTAAAAAGTGTAATAAAAATTTTTAGAACAATACTTTAGCGTTTTATATAAAAAATAATTTAATAAACATATAAATTGAAGAAAGGAAATAAAAATGGAAAAAGAAATGTTAGTTATTGTAGATTTAAAAGAAGGGAAGTTCGAAAAATTTATGGGATGGATGCAATCAGATGAAGGAATGAGCGTAAGAAAAACAGCAGCTCATCCTGAAAAAACTATAGCCTCAGTAAAGCCAGATAAAAGTGGCATAATGTTTAAAGTGCATGTTCATAATGAGGAAAAAATGAAAGAGTTAGTATCTGGAAAAAATCCAATTGGAAAACCAATCTTTGATGAGTGTGTAAACAAAATGGATGCGTGGGAATTAACTAAGGTAGATATATAAATGAAAAAATTTTTATTCTTTATTTTTTTTAGCTTATTATTATCGAATATTGCTTTAGCTGATATGTCAGAATCAGATAAAGCTAAAGCATGGGATTGTAGTGGAATTTATATGGCTAATTATTTTTTACCTTCTGGTGAAACTTTTGAATACAGCATGAAAGAAAAATCCATGGCTTCTGTAAAAGTTCTAAAAGCATATGCTCTAGAAATTGGTATTTCTGAAAAAGAATGGGATGATGGAGTTAATAAAGGTGTAGACAAACACTATGGCTCTAAGTTCGACGAAGCAAAAACAAATAATTGTCATAGTTTTGTAAATTCAACAGTTCCTAATGGTGAGAAAAGAGTAAAAAAGGTAATACAAACTTTGTATTAAAATATAGGAGGAAAAATGGGCAGATACTACGTGATAGCGAAGGTTAGCGAAGAATTAATGAAAAAAATGCAAGAGAATCCAACAGCTGATCGGTTAGCTTCAACTAAGAAAGCATGTGAAGCCGCGGGTCTTAAAATGATAAGTTATGAATGGGTCAGAGGAAGATTTGATATCATTGGATGCATGGAGGGTGACTTCGAAAGTGTTTTAGGTATGAAAGTCGCTTTTATAAATTCTGGTTTGATAACAGATATGATGATACATGAAGTTTTTGATTACAACAAAGCTTTTGGTAAGGCTGCAGATACTGCTACGGGTGTTACTAAGCCAGGACAATAAATGTCAGGTTTTGCAATTTTTAATATCGATATAACCAATCCAGAGCCTTACAAAGAATATATTGAAAAAGTAAAACCTATTGCGGAAAAATTTGGTGGTGAATACTTGGTAAGAGGAGGAACCAATCAAATAGTTGAAGGAAATTGGCAATATACCAGAACTGTGGTGATTAAATTTCCATCATATAAAAAAGCTATAGAGTGGTACAATTCGGATGAATATAAACCAATAAAAAAAATTCGATTGGACAATTCGGTATCTAATGGAATACTAATACAAGGAACATGAATATATAAGGAGAAAAAATGTCTATAATAGAAAAATACAGCGCTGCAATATCAAATAAAGATGAAGCGGCTATGAATGAACTTTTGCATGATGATTTTAAATTTACAATGCATAAATCAGGTAGTGTTTTAGGTAAAGCTGATGTGATCAAATGGGCGATGAGTGGTGATATTAAACAAGATAAGACAAGAGTAGTTTATGAAAATAATGAGGTTGGTATACATCATTCATTTGTAACATTTAATGATGGAAATGTTGAAGCAGTAATGGCAGTTTACAAATATAATAATGGAAAAATTATGAGTTTGGAAACTGGCGCAACTCCAATGCCAAAATAAAATGAAATATCTTATTTTTGCTTTATTTTTATTCATAACAAATTCTAATGCTGCATCAATGAATATGGTTGGTGAAAAAGGTGATCCTAACAAAATTGATAGAGTTATAGAAATTGAAATGTATGATAATTACTATTATCCAACTCAAGTCGATGTAAAAAAAGGTGAGACGATAAAATTTGTTGTAAAAAATTTAGGTAAACTTGTTCATGAATATAATATTGGTACAAAAGAGATGCATATTAAGCACCAGCCAGAAATGGCAAAACTTGTAGAAAACGAAATTCTTCTTGCTGATAAAATCGATCACAAAAAAATGAAAGAAATGGCAAAAAAAGATCATTCTTTAGGTCACTCGCATGCGAACAGTGTTTTATTGGAGCCAATGAAAACTGGGGAAATAATTTGGAAATTTACTAAGGATATTTCTTTAGAAATGGCTTGCAATATGCCGGGCCATTATGAGGCAGGCATGGTAGGAAAAATAATTATTGAATAAATGAAAACTATAGATTTTTTTTTTTCAATAGGTAGTACTTATACATATTTATCTGTTACAAGAATTGTTGATGTTGAAAAAAAAAATAACGTTAAATTTAATTGGAAACCCTTTAGTGTTAGAGCAATTATGAAGGAGATGAATAATATTCCTTTTCCTAAAGACAAAAAAAATAAAGTTGATTACATGTGGAGGGATATTGAAAGGCGTGCTGAAAGTTACGGCTTTTTTGCAAAAACCCCAGTTCCTTACCCTTTAACTCAATTTGATCTTGCAAATAAACTTGCAATACTTGGTTTAAAAGAAGGTTGGGGCATAGATTATGTAAGATTAACTTATAAAAGATGGTTTCAAGAAGGAAAAGAACCAGCTACAGAACCTAATCTTTCGGAAATATGTGCTGAACTTAAATTGGATAAAGAAAAAATAGTTTTAGAAGCTAATTCAGAAAAAATAGATAAGGAATATTTATCAAATACTGATAATGCTAGAAATCATAAAATTTTTGGTAGCCCATCATTTATTGTAAAAGATGAAATATTCTGGGGCGATGATAGAATGGAAGATGCAATAGCCTGGTCGAAAAAATAATGGGAAATTTTACAGCGTATTTAATTTTAATTTTAGCTGTTGTATTAGGGACAGCAGCAAATGGTTTTGCTAAAAGTGCGCAGGGTTTTACTCTAATAATACCAAGCATCATGACAGCAGTAACAATTGTTGGATGCATGTTCACTCTTTCACTTGTTATGAAAGTAATCCCTGTTGGAGTTACTTATGCTTCTTTTGCTGGACTTTGCATAATCGCTACAACTTTAGTTGGGATTATAAAGTTCAATCAAATGCCAGATATTTTCACTATAATAGGTTTAATACTAATTATATCAGGGGTTTTAATAGTTAATTTACTAGGTAAGACAAATTAATATGTTTAAGAGAAAATATTCTAACTTAATATATATATTAATAATGGGTTTTGGGATGAGTTTGCTTATGACTCTAATAATAACCTATATAAATACTGGCATGGATGCTGAATATATCAACAGATTTTTAAAAGCATGGTCTATTAGTCTACCGATTGCTATAATTGTCTCACTTGTGGTTGGTCCTATTGCAAAGAGATTTGTAGATAATATATCCATTTATAGTGATTAGAATCATTATATTTTACGAAATTATCTTTATCGTCTTTTGGAATGTCATGTACTTTGCAAATGGAGATATTAATCTTTGGATAACTAACCAATTCTTAACTGCTCTTTTTACCTTCTTGTCTACTCTAGCACTTGGAACAACTGTAGTTTATATAATTTTTATAAGTGCAAAATTATCAGGTTTTATTGATAAAATTAAAAATGTAAAAGATCCAAGGCGAGATATAGGTTAATCACTTATAAATTTCATCTACTTCAACTTGGTAGGAGTCTACTAGTTTGTTGTTTTTATTTGCTAAACCTACAACGGCAATCATCTCTTTTAACATTTCATCACTCGCACCTTTTTTTTTTGCAGCAGATGAATGGGATTTTGTACAATATTCACATCCATTAGTTATAGATACAGCAACATAAATAAGTTCTTTAGTTTTAGAATCTAAAGCACCATCTTTCATTATTTCTTTTAAAGAAATCCATGTTCTTTCTAATTCATCTGGATCATTAGCCAACATTTTCCAGAAATTTGGAATTTGAGAAATATTCCTTGTTTTTTTTATATCATCATAAACTTCTTTAATTTTTCCTGAAACTTGATCTTCATTAATTGGTTTAAATATAGGCATCTTTTCTCCTTAGTTATAAATTGATTCTATTTTTGGCATTAATTTAAGCAACTCTTTAGTATAATCGTTAGACGGGTTGTTAAATAATTCCTCAGTGTTTGAAATTTCACAAAGCTTTCCATTTTTTAATACCGCTATTCTATCACACATTTGTCTTACAACTGGTAAATCATGACTAATAAATAAAATAGTTAGATTTAATTGTTCCTGTAAATCTTTCAATAAATTTAAAATTTGAGCTTGAATACTTACATCTAGTGCAGAAGTTGGTTCATCGCACACTAGTAATCTAGGTTGTGTAGCAAGGGCTCTTGCTATTGATATTCTTTGTCTTTGACCTCCAGAAAATTCATGTGGATAACGTTCTGCTGATTGTTGAGTTAATTCAACAGACTCTAATAAATCGTAAATATAATTATCCATTTCTTTTGAACTAATTGATGGATTATGAAGTTTAATTGGTTCTGAAACTATATCTTTAACTTTTAATCTTCCATTTAAAGATGAATAAGGGTCTTGAAAAATCATTTGAATTTGTTTTCTAA
>MDSW01154993.1_pt1 | contig 15794 bp, 15 predicted proteins | sample 811171 | NCBI WGS metagenome assembly MDSW01 (sample SAMN05326641, study PRJNA326480) | marine metagenome | isolation source: seawater | place: Atlantic Ocean: North West | collected 2012
GCAACTGCTTTCGCAGCAATACTCTCAATCATTTCTTCAATAGGTATACCAGCATTTTATGCTAGAAATAGACTTAAGAAGACTGATGAATTTATATTTAATTATTATCTCAATATTGTTTTTTGGTTAAATTTATTCTTTTTCATTTTTCTTACAAGTGGCTATTTCTTATTCTTAGAAGAAAATCCACTATCTTTAGAAAACATAATTTATCCTCTTTCTGGAATACTAGTTTTATTATCAGGATTTAATCAAATGCATAAAGGCTTCCATTTCAAAAGACACAGGCACAAAAGGGTAGGATTGATTTCATTTTTTTCATATTTATTAGGTGGTATGATGGCCCTTATTTTTGGAATTGCAATTAACGAATTATTAATTTTGCCAATATATATGATTGTTCCGTTGGTGATAGAATCATTTTTATTAAACATAAATGTTAATAAAAAGTTTGTTGGTTTTACATTTAAGATTTCACAAAAAACAAGAAAATTTCTAAAATATGATGTATTAAGAAATCTTTTAAATTCTGGTTTTAACTCTTTACTTATAACAACATTTGGATTTATTTTTAATACAAGAGAAATAGCTCTTCTAGGACTATGTACAACATGGGGCAATAGAACAATACTTATGATAAATGGTGTTTTAAAACAAGTTTTTTATCCTCTGTTTGTAAGAGATAATGTTAAAGGAATTAAACAAACTAACTTGCTAACAAAAAATCTTGATCTCCTTACTCTAGGAATTTTTTTACTAGCATTCGCATGCCTATTGATTTTTAATTATTTTAATCTATGGAATAGCTATGAGTATGCCACTGTATATCTTTATTTGCTTGGATCAATATTAATTAATTGCCTTGTTCCTATTGCAGATATCTTAAAATCTCGCGGCTTGATGAAAATTTTATTTAATATGACACTAGTAGTATCTGTTTTTTATTACACTCTAATAGGCTTTAATATCAAAAATATAGATCTTTCTGATCTTATATTTTTGTATTTGCTGACATCATTTTTTAGTTTAATTATGCATACTACTGTTTCAATTAGAGTTCTTAAATTTTGGCCAACCAGAACTATTTTTTTAAACTTAATATTAGTTCTGATAATGATATCCACACTTAAATTTCAACAAATTCATTTAATTTATTCAATAATTTTGGTTACTGCGCTAATTTTTTATCAAATATTTAACATTAGAAAAAGTATATAATTCTTATACTAGGTGATTTATGGAGTGGACGAAAACAGGCAAGAAGTTAAGGGATTATGATAATCAGTTTTTTACAAAATTGGATCTTTTAAATTTTAAGAACTTCAATTTATACCCCATCTATAGATCTAGGCTTGCATATCAAATATTTAATAGTTCCAATAATATTATTTATAATGATAAAGTTCAGTTGTTAGATGATGAAGATTTCGATATGAGATCGCTTAATCCGTCAATAATTTCCAATTTAAAAGATTTTATATCAGAAAATACTATTCTAAGAATTGCAAATCCCCAAATTGATACAAAGAATATTGATAATAAGTCATGCTCTAATCTTGTTAATAATATTAAGAGCAATAATTTAAAATACAGATCTGTATATGTAAATCCAGATAAAAAATATACCAAATTAAATTTAGGACAGGATTATCATTATTTTAATTTCTCTATTAAAGGAAGGTTGATTTTTTGTCTCAACTTAATAAAAGACATTCCTCATATTATATCCTTCATGCTCAGATCTTTTAAAATAAGTAAAAGTTTTAACATATCTTATAAAAGTACTATAGGCGGCTTTGTCAAATTTTATAACTCGTATGGGAAATTTAAAGCAATTTATAAAGATTTTAGAAAATTTGATATCTGTTTTATGTTTGCATCATATGGAAATGAAGGAGAAATTATGGCTCTTAAAGAGATTGGCATTAAGGTCTCAGAGTATCAGCATGGAGTCTTATATTCAGAACATTTTGGGTATAATTATGATGCAATCGTAAAACCATACAAAGAAAAATTCCCAATTCCTCATAAAATTTTTACTTATGACAAATGGACAAAATCTAACTTATTAAGAAATAATTTTTATCATGATAATGAGATTAAGGTTGTGGGTAACTTTAAACTATTAACAAAACAAAAGAAAATTTCAGGCGACCCCAAAAGCCTTTGCTTATGTATATTTTCTCAAATAGATTACTTCAATATAATTAATAAATCTTACGATTTATTTAGCAAACTTCTATTAAACTTAGATATTAAATCTGATTCAGTTTCCAGTATCAAAATTAGATTACATCCAAGAGAGAAAGGAATACCAAAAATGATTACAAAAAAATTTCCATTTGCAAAAGTTTCGCATGAACCTTTTGGAGATTTAATAAATGAGGCTGACCTAATTATAACCTGTTCTCCATCTGTTTTTTATGAAGCAATTTCGATTAAAAAAAGTGTTATCTTTCAACAATTTAAAGTATCACTTAATGGAACAAAACTCTTAAAAAATAAAACCCAAAATGGGACCTTTATTTACTTATCAAAATGATTTACAAGCAAATAATAAGAAGACTAAAAAAAATACGGCATAAATTTTATGAAATAAAAAATATGACAGCAAGCCTTAATTTTACAAATATTAATCCGGTTAAATATTTTTCTAGAGGCTATCTTACTGCAAATTTATTAATAAGATTTTCTGTGTTTAATGAAATTTTCAAAAAAGAAAGAAATCTATATTTTTTTGAAGCTAATACAAAAATTTCTTATAGAAATATCAAATTTTTTTTTAAACAAGCTCTTATTTTACCTCTTATCACATTTTTACTTATCTTTATTTATCCAATTATTCTAATCAAAAGGAGTTTTGGTAATTTTTTATTAATATTAATTCTTTCTTTTCTTGCGCCATATCCTTTTGTCTTTGGACATAAGCTTAATGTAATAGTTACACAGAAAAAAGCATTTAATAATTTTTGTATTAAGCTATTTCAACATTTTGGTCACAATATAATAAAGATGAAAATTGGCAAAAATACCAATTTTATATCACTAGATAATCGACAAATTATCATGGAAACGATATCAACCAATAACTATAAAGATTTTATATATGAAGCCAATAAATTAGCTCTAAATAATATAGATTTTTTTGAAAAGCCAGAAGAATTATCCTTGATAGGCAATTCAATATTAAATGAAGTTATTAACAAAAGATTTGAGTTGAGGACCTTTTTTAAAAATAATTTTAAAAAAGCTATTGATGTCATGGATACCTATGATTTAAATTTATTTTTGAAAGAAGATGCAAAGGAATGGGATGAATTTATTAAAAATAACTGTCCTAATGCAATATTCCATTATAGCAGTCATCTCAAAAATTTTAGTCAATCATCTTTTGTATGTAAAAAAATTATGGGAGATATTGATATAAACGCAATAGATCTAATCCTCTTAAAAAAGAATCTTGGCATCAAGTATTCAGGACCTATACTCAAATCAAGATCACATTTTAAAAAAGAATCAACCTTTCAAGAATATCAATCAAAAATAATAAGATCCATCGCAAGAACAAGAATAATGTTCAAGGAATATTTTCATGAGGTCTTTAAAACCGACCATACAATAAATGAACTTTCACTTCTTGGGCAAAAAATATTACTCAGAGAGACATTTGTGATTGAAATATTAAAAGATAAGCAGGAATTATTTTTAAATCTTGAAACCAAAATAAGGACAGATATAAGAAAAGCCATAAAATCAAATCTTTATGTCGAAAATTATAAACCTGATGAATTCAAAAAAAATATGATGACTGAATTTGAGGAAATTCCATCAATTTTTAATTATATCGATGAATTGGACAGCGAAATTTACGATATATATATATCTATAGTTAAAGAGAAAAACTTAATAATTAGTGGAGCGTTAATAATTGGATCAAAGGCAGGAGACACACTTTTTTATATTAATGCGTTAAAGAATAAAAAAAATAGAAGAGGAGGAAGTCAAAGTCTTGCTATATGGAATATTATTGAAAATGCGCCCACAAATTATAAATATCTAGATTTCTTAGGATCAAGAGATGCCAGAATTAGAAGATTCTTTAGAGGCTTTGGAGGAAAAATTTATAATAAAAAGGAACTATGCTAATTATGAAAAATTGGGAATCCGGTAAAAACAGATTAAGAGGGTCAAAAGCAAACTTTGCAAAATTTGCAGATCATATCATCAGTTCAATTGAAAAAAATAGTACAAATAAAATTAGTCATAAAAGCTCAATTTTGGATGTTGGCTGCGGTGATGGCCAAATGCTAAATTATATTATTAATTTTTATAATCTGGAATCAGCCAATGGGTGTGATATTTCTGATTTTTATATAGATCCAAAAAAATTTAAAAAGATTAAATTTAAAAAAATATCAAATTCTACATTGCAATATGAAGATGAATCTTTTGATATTGTATATTCATTCGGGGTTCTTCAATATGTCAAGACAAAAGATTTGGCTAATTTTTTAAGGGAGAGTTATCGAGTTCTAAAAAATGGTGGAGTTTGTTTTCATTGTAATATGCTTGATAAAAATAAAATATTCAAATATCACCATAATCCTAAATTAGGATTTAAGGAATTAATCTCTTTTACATTTTTTGGTGGTTTAAGAGCCTACATCACAAATAAGCAATGGGCTGATGGATCATATTGGCACAACTTTAAAGATATTACTAAATCCTTTAATCAGGTCAATAAGATTTACTTAAAAGATGGTTTTTCAAGCGAAAGATCAGATATTTTTTTTAAAAAATGAGCAAAAAAGATAATACTATTGCAATTGGAACCTCTCCATTTATTTATTCATATTTAAAAATAAAAAAAATTGAAGCAACTGTATATGATAATAATAATATGGACTTTCTAGGTGGCATGTGGTCAAACACTCGATTTGAAAATAAAGATTTTGTTGAGTTCGCTCCTCATTTAATAGAACTCTTTGAAACAAAAGATTTAAAAACATTTGAAGATATTTTTAATCTTAAGTTTATTTACTCAAAAAATAAAACATATTTTTGTTTTAAAAATAAGAAATACAATATTGAAAAAATATTACACAGGCTTTTATTTATTTTTAAACAAGTCATAACAAGTAACAACATCTCGTATGAATGGTTAGGAAAACAAAAGAATTTTCTCCTAAACAACAAAAGATATATTCAGCCGGAAGAAGGCTATAGTCAGATAGGAAAAGAGTTGCAAAATTTTTTTGTTAATTCAAATAAAATTAATTTAGTTTGTAACAGGATTGAAGAAATAAACATTGAAAAAGATTTTATTAGTGTAAAGCCATTAAATGACTTAAAAATTAAATTTGATAGATTAATTTTTACTAGAGGAATTTCAGAGTGTAAGATTTTTTTTCAAGGAAATGATTTAACAAAATTTTGGGATAAAAAAAATCAAATTATACAAAATACAATCATTAGAATAAAAGGCAGACTTATTCACTCTGCAAGATACTATAAATTTATTAATGAAGATATAGATCGAATAGCAAAAATTAGAACTGAGGCAGACTCTTCTGTATTTGTTGTTCAGCGTTATATAAAAGAATCTGAAAAAAATCAAAATAAAGATGATTTACATAAAATTATCAAAGATACCTTAAGAAGATATGACCTTATTTCAAGTCTTAATTTAATCGAACTTATTAAAACACATTATGGATATTCTGCTTCATTTTCAATAAGTGACGTTAACTTTAAAAAGATAAATAAAATTTTGCCAAGTAATGTTGAAATGATTAACTCTAAAGCTTTTTCACCATTTCTGCTTCAGCTTGATTAGAATGAAGATATATAAATCACATTTTTTATTATCAAGCTTTTATATAAGCAATCTTTTGATTTTGTTAGGCGGCTATTTGTCATATTTAATACTGTTACTTGTACCATTTTATGGTATTCCTAAGCCTAAAATTAATAAAAATGTTTTATTGGCATTGAGTCCATTTATTCTTTTTCTTTTCATGAAGCTTTCCATAGGTTTTGCGTTAAGCAATCATCTATTGGACGCATTAAAAGCATTTGGGATTCTATTAATAGCATATTGTTTATTCTTGAATAAGAGGATAAAAGATGATTCTATTTATAATTTTTTAGTAATATTTTCATTTATTAATATTTTTTTAATATTATTAAGTTTTTTTGACGTTGATCTTTTTGGACGCTCAAGAGCAAACCAAGTTAGCGGTTTATTTGATGAGCCATCAAATTTTGGCTTGGTTGCAGCACTAACTGGACTATATTTTTTAAAGAGAGGAGCATATAAATATTGGATTATGAATCTCATTATTGTGATTTTTATTAATTCTTTGACCGGTTTAATATCATTTTTTCTTCTTTCACTAACTCATTTCCTTCTTTCTATCAAAGATAAAAAAAGCAACATATTTTTATTTCTTATTTTTGTTTTCATAATTTTTTTTATAACGTTCTTTATCAATTTTACTAATAGATTTTCGAATGAACTGTTTATTATTTTTAACAATATAAATGAAATTGACTTATCAGGCAGAGGTTCCTCGTCTCAAATGAGGATAATATTTGAATTTCTTTTTTTAAATGAAGCAATCAATAATGCACCATATTTGAATCTTTTATTTGGGAGTTTTGATCCCATTGAATACAGGACTGCATCTTTAAATGGAATAGTTGAAATTATCTTAAGGTATGGATTTATAGGACTTTTTTTAATAATTTTTGCCTTACTATATATGCTTACAAAAAAAATAATACCAGTCGAGTTTATTTTATGTATTTTGTTAATAGTTTTTTCTACTGGAGCTATCTATAAATTAAGTTTTATCTTTTATATATTTATTGCTTATAAAGCTTTAATATTTTCAAAATGAAATTTGATATGAAAACACCTCTAGTTTCCATAAATCTTACAACAAAAAACAGATCAAATTTTCTTAAAGAATGCATAGCTAGTATTTTGATCCAAACCTATAAAAACATAGAACTCATTATTGTTGATGACGGTTCAACCGATGACACTGCCAAAGTTGTAGATTCATACAAGAAACTTTTAAAAATTAGGTACATAAAAAATAAATATTCAAAAGGTAACGCTTGCGCTAGGAATTCTGCCTTGAAGTTCTCAAATGGAAAATATATTGCATTTATGGATGATGATGATTTTTGGAACGATCAAGATAAAATTAAAAAACAAGTTGATATTCTTGAAAATCAAAAAGATATTGAGCTGGTATACACAGAAATATATATATTAAATGAAAATAACAACTCTACAAGACACGTTAAACTAGAAGAGCCCAAATCTTTAATTAAACATTTTTTAGTTAAAAACTCATTGATATATAGTCCAACTGTTTTGATAAGAAAATCAATCTTTGATATTGTTGGTGAGTTTGATGAACAAGTTAAGAAGGGCGTTGACTCATCATTTTATAGGAAAATAATTATTCAATTTTCAAAAAATATAAAATTACTAAATGAACCCACAACAACAATCAGAATTCATGATGGTGAGAGAATGACCGTCTCAAAAAGCTTAAATACACTATTTAATTCAATGCACTCTCATTATTATATTTTAAAGAATTACAGAATTTTTTTTTTAATGCACCCGATACAGCTTTTAATAAGATTATCTAGACTTTTAAATGCTTTCATAAAATATATGTATTTTAAAATTTTTAAGAATAAATGAGTATTACTGTTTGCATTACAACAAAAGATAGATGGAATTTACTTGATAAAGCCTTAAATTCTGCTTTAAATCAAAATTATATTTCAGAAGTCATAGTTATTAATGATGGATCTATTGAAGATGAAAGTATAAGTTTTTTAGAAATTTTAAAGAAACATGGATCTTCTATAAAGTACATTAAAAATCAATCTAGTTTAGGATTAGCCAAATGTAGGAATATAGCAATCAGAAATTGTACAAACAAGATTTTTACTTTTCTTGATGATGATGATTTTTGGCCAGATAAATATATCCATGATAATAATATTATTGAACTCTTTGAAAAAAATAATGAAGTTAAATGCCTATTTATCTATCCTAAGAATAAAATACTAAATCTTGATGAAGATATTATTATTAGCATCAAAAAGGTATTAAAAAATCAATATATTCCTCCAGTAGGGTCTCAATTTTATAGAATTGACCTAATTAGGGAAGTTGGTGGATATAATGAGCAAATTAAATCTGGCGTCGACCATGATTTATGGATAAATTTACTTCAGACAGATTGCTTATGCTGCCTTCACCATGGCTATGGAGCGAAGGGACAATCAAGTCTTAAAGCTAATAGATTAACTACTAATAAAATTGAGAGATTTAAAGGTATTAACTCTGCTTTAAAGATTTGGAAGCCATCTATAACTAACTTCCTTGGCGAGTCTTTTTATAAGAAATTTAGAGACAGCTATCAATTACATTTAAATTATAAGTTTTTAAGAAAAGCAATAATTTCATTTAATATTCCTGATTTCTTTCAACACTCAAGTCTGAGAGTAATTGTGATGCTAATTAAAGATTTATGTTTAAGAATCATTGGTATTTCCCCATCTAAAAAATTTCTTAAGTAATTTAAATTTAATTATATAGAAAAAAATCCTTGTATATACAGATAATAATAAGAATGGAATATATATCTTTGGATAAAAATTTAATACAAAATTTGTTCTATATTTGATATTAAATGTAGATTTAATATCAAATAAGATTTCTTTAATGTTTTGATCAAAAATATTATTTTTTTTAATACCTGAGTTTTGAGAATCGTTAATAGCATAACTAGATGTAACGCATAAAATACAGAAACCTCCCATTCTTAGTCGGTTTGTATATTCATAATCAGAGCCATAATGAGGAAGCTTTTTTGCAAGAGTTAGCGGCATAGATTCTTTATTGATGTTTTTGATTATTAAAAATCTTGTTGGACAATAATCTATATTTTCAATATTAATTGAAGAAGATTTTTTGTAATAAAATTTTCTTTTTAAATCTAAAAACCACGATATTTGCTTAATGCCGCCGTCTAGCAATTGATTATTTTGATCTATAGTAGGTACACTGATACAACAATTTTTCTCAGACCCAATTGATAGTATTTCTTTTAAATCTTTCGGAGGCATAACGTCTATATTTGTAATAATAAGACTGTCTGTATTCTTTTTATGCTCATTAAAAAAAATGAGACCTTTGTTAACTAACGCAGACCAGTAATCATCTTTGGACGCCTCAATTTCAACTATATTAATTGTATCTAGATCTTTTATTAAGTTAGTTGTTTCATCACCATAATTACCGTTAATAATAATAATGTTAACTTCTTCAGCTAAATTGCATGATGACCATGAATTAATAAAATTTTTTACATGAGAATATTCATCAAAAGTAGGTGCTAAAACGTGTATCATCTTTTTTTAGATATATAATAAATTTAATATATCAACAAAAATCTTATGGTCAATATTTTAATAAATCTTCATAAATTCTAATGGATGTAAAAAGATTAGTGGATGTTTTTGAATCTTCAAAAAAATTTGAAAACCCTAATAATGAGAGTCTTCATTGGCTTGGATTTCATCTCAATAATAAAGAGAATTTTTTAAGAGGAGACCTAATAAGGAACTTTAGACAAACCCTTTCTCTTGGAAGGGATGATGCTTTATATAGAAAATCTTATTTAAATCTTCAAGAAATATCAGAATGGATCAATCATATTTCTGAAGATGTTTTAATCAATAATTTATCTAATCATAATATTGGAAATTCTTTGGATGTAATCCTTTATCAAGGTAAGTACTATGATTATAATAAATTTTTCCAAATCTATTATTATTCTCTTATTGATCAATATTTAAGTAGCAATTCAATTTGCTTTGAAATAGGTGCGGGATATGGAGCTCTTGCAGAGGTTATTATTCAAAATAAGAATTCTAAATATTTTATTATTGATTTGCCTGAGGCAAATCTAATAACCTCATATTATTTAAACAAAGTTTTCACAAACAAGAAGATATTTCTTTTTGATGATTATTTGTCCAGTGGAAATGTAATTGAAGAAAGCCATCTCAGCAATTACGATATTTTTATTTTACCTCCAAATCTTAATTTTGATGATTCTATGAAATTTGATTTCTTTATTAATGCAAGATCGATGATGGAAATGGACTCAGGAACTATTAGTGATTATTTTAATTTTATTCATAAATACAGTCATGAAGAATCATTTTTTTTGAATGTAAATAGATATGAAAAAATTACTGTTGGCGAAAGAATTTGTTTATCTGATTATCCGTATGATAAGCACTGGAATACTAAGATTTCAGTACCTGCGTTTAAACAAGATCATATTCATCTACTTCTTACTCAGAGATCCTCTGAAACTGGTGATATTAAAGAAGAATTAAAGAAAATAGATGAGCTTGGCAAACAATTCTATGAAAAAAAATTCTCATTTTCTAAACTAAAATTTAGTATACAAAAAATTATATTAAGCATCTTTGGAAGGAGATTTTTGGAAAAAATTATAAAATTAAAGAGAAAATTTTTTTAATTACACTACAATTACAATTTCTATATGAATAAAGTAGCTTTAATAACAGGAATAACCGGACAAGATGGTTCTTATCTAGCAGAATTTTTGCTGGATAAAGGATACGAAGTTCATGGAATCAAAAGAAGATCTTCCTCATTTAATACGGAAAGAATAGATCATATATATGAAGATCCTCATATTGAAAATCAAAAGTTTATTCTTCATTATGGAGATTTAACTGATAGTTTAAATTTAACAAGAATTCTAAAAGAAGTATCGCCTGATGAAGTCTATAATCTTGGAGCTCAAAGTCATGTTGCAGTGAGCTTTGAGTCAGCCGAATATACTTCAAATGTTGATGCTTTGGGCACTCTTAGACTTCTTGAGTCAATAAGATTATTGGGACTTGAAAAACAAATAAAATTTTATCAAGCATCGACATCTGAATTATATGGAGATGTTAGAGAGACACCACAAACAGAATTGACACCATTTTATCCTAGAAGTCCTTATGCAGTAGCAAAATTATATGCTTATTGGATAACAATTAACTATAGAGAGGCATACAATATGTTTGCTTGCAATGGGATACTCTTTAATCATGAAAGTCCAAGGAGAGGCGAAACTTTTGTTACAAGGAAAATAACAAGAGGCCTAGCTAATATCGCCCAAGGGAATGAAAAATGTTTGTATATGGGCAACATAGATAGTATGAGAGATTGGGGTCATGCTAAAGACTATGTAGAAATGCAATGGATGATGCTGCAACAAGATAAAGCAGATGATTTTGTTATTGCATCAGGTAATCAATTTTCTGTTAAAGACTTTATTGGATGGACAGCAGAAGATCTTGGAATAAATATTCGTTTTGAGGGTGATGGATTAGAGGAAGTAGCGATTGTTGATTCTGTGGTCGGAGACAATGCTCCTGCAGTTAAATCTGGGGATAAAATTATGAAAATTGATCCAATTTATTTTAGACCATCCGAAGTTAATTCATTGTGTGGCGATCCAACTAAGGCTAAAAAAGTTCTTGGATGGGAGCCTAAAATTTCTGCAAGAGAGATGTGTAAAGAGATGGTTGATGAGGATTTAAAGATTGCCAAAAACAACAAATCATGAGTATTTTTATAGCAGGACATAATGGCATGGTTGGTTCTGCCATTTTGAGAAAGTTAAAAGAAAAAAATAAAGATACAGAAGTTATTTTAAAAACAAGAGAAGAATTAGACCTTACAAACCAAAGCGATGTTATTAATTTTTATAAAGAATATTCACCAAATAAGGTAATTATTGCGGCTGCAAAAGTAGGAGGTATATATGCAAATAACTCATATCCGGCAGAGTTCATATATGATAATTTATTAATACAATGCAACTTAATACATGGTGCTTATAAATCAGGTGTAAAAAGGTTACTTTTCTTGGGAAGCTCTTGCATTTATCCAAAACAATCGAAAAATCCAATAAAAGAAGAAAGTTTGCTTACTGGTGAGCTAGAAGAAACAAATGAGCCTTACGCAATTGCAAAAATTGCTGGAATTAAATTATGTGAGAGCTATAACAGACAATATGGGTTAAATTATTTATCTGTTATGCCTTCAAACCTGTATGGGCCAGGCGACAACTATGACTTAAAAAATTCTCATGTAATACCTGCTTTGATAAGAAAATTTTATGAAGCTAAAACTGAAGGGTTGCCATTTGTAAATATTTGGGGAAGTGGTAAGCCATTAAGAGAATTTTTACATGTCGACGATCTGGCTGAAGCTTTACTAGTTGCCTTTGATGATAAAAACAAAATATTTTTTGAATCTCTATCTGAGACTTGTTCACACATAAACATTGGTAGTGGTAGAGAGATAAGTATTTCTGATTTAGCTATATTAGTTAAAGATATTTTTTCCTATGATGGCAAGATTAAATTTGATAACTCAATGCCAGATGGAACTATGAGAAAGCTCTTAGATATCTCTAAGATTACAGACCTTGGATGGGAGCCCAAAATATCTCTTAGAGATGGCCTTAGAAGAGTTATTAAAGATTATATAAAAGAACAAACTTATTCATAATTTTGTTACAACTTTATTGTATAAATTAGTAAATTTTGTTTTAAGCAACATTGTTGCTAAATATATTACTAATTGAAAGACTGCAAGAATATGATTTGAATTAGCATATTTGATTCTACATTTATAATAATATTTTATGTTATCAATTTTGTTGCTAGCCAAGCCATATGAATTTGTGCGATATGCAGCTGTTACTTGTGGCACGCAATAACAATTTTGCAAATGCTTATTTAAAATTGTTAACCACAATGCATAGTCATTTCTTTTTTTTATATCTGGTTGGTGTATTTTACCAATCGCATATGAGTCGTACACAACAGTACAACAAGGAATAAAGTTATTAAATATCATAAGTCTTGCATTAATTTTTTTAGGAGATTTATAATATTTTAGGTGATTATTGGCTTCGTCAATAATATCAACGTAACTGCATGTAAATGAGCAATTATGCTTTTTCATATAATCAATTTGAATTTTAAGTTTATCTGGATACCACAAGTCATCAGAATCTAGAAAAGCAATGTATTTTCCTTTAGCAACATCTAAACAAGAGTTTCTAGATCCAGCAGCCCCTTTGTTATGTATATTTTTAATTACTGAAATCCTCTTTTCTTTATCTTTAAATGAGTTAGCAATTTTTAGTGTATTATCTGCAGAACCATCATCGCAGACAATTAGTTCCCACTTTTTATAAGTCTGATTAATAACTGATTCTATAGATTCACCAATATATTTCTCTGAATTAAGACTCGGCATAATTATTGAAACGAGCTCATCTTTCATTTTATTTAAGGCATATATGGTCAAGAATTAATGTAAAATTATAACCCCATAATACTATATGTATAATTGTCAGGAATATTTTAACAAATGAAACAAATATCTATAATCGGTGGAAATGGTTTTCTAGGCAGAGTTTTATCAAACCAGCTTGATAAAGAAAATATTAAACATAAAATATATGATATTAATACCTCATCAGATTGTACTAATTTTAAATTCTGTGATGTTACAGATGAAAAGTCTTTAAATTCATTAGAAAAAAATTCAATTATTATTAACTTAGCAGCCGTTCATAGAGATGATGTCAAGCCAGTTAGTAGATATGACGAGGTAAATATTGATGGAGCTAGGAATATCTGCAAAGTTGCAAGAAAGAAGAACATTAATACAATAATATTTACAAGTTCAGTAGCTGTTTATGGTTTTGCAAAACCCGATACCGATGAAAATGGCGATATTAATTACTTTAATGATTATGGAAGAACAAAATATTTTGCTGAAAAAGAATACATTAAATGGTTCAACGAAAGCCCAAAATTAAGAAATTTGATAATAATTAGACCTACTGTAATTTTTGGCAAAGATAATGAAGGAAATGTATTCAATCTGCTTAATCAGATTGCAAATAGAAGATTTATAATGTTTGGTAACGGTAAAAATGTAAAATCAATGGCATATGTTGAAAATGTTGCAGAATTTATAAAATTTATTATTAAATCTGAATTAAAGGGGTTTAGAAAATATAATTACATAGATAAGCCCGATCTCAATATGAATGATTTAGTATCTCTAACAAGAAAGTATTTATTTGGTAAAGACGATGTTGGTATTAGGTTGCCATCTATAATTGGTTTTCTAATTGGTGCATTTGCAGATGTTATTGCTATGATAATAAGAAGGCCGCTTCCTGTTAGCAAAATAAGAGTAAAAAAATTTATGTCAACAACTTCTTTTTCAACCAGTGTTAACAAAACTGGATTTGTTCCAAATTTTAGTCTAAGAGATGGTTTGTTTAAAACATTAAATCATGAATTTGTTGATAAAGATTGAACTAAATTTTAGATATTATGATAAGTTTTTTTGATATAAGTCGTGATGAGCCATACAAAGTTTTTAAAAGTTTATATGATGAAGCTTTAAAAAAACAGCAAGATAGTATCGAAGCTATAGCAATTAGCTCATATGACAAACAAAGAAATGAAATTTCTTCTAGGTACGTTAACCTGAAATTTATAATAAATGATGAGTGGATTTTTTTTAGTAATTATAATTCTCCAAAATCAAAAGATTTCAATGAACATAACCAAATGTCTGCATTATTTTTTTGGTCATCAATTAAGGTGCAAATTAGACTTAAAGGAGTTATTAAAAAAACAACTAAAAAATTTAATAAAGAATATTTCGCAAAAAGAGATGTTGAAAAAAATGCGTTGGCTATCTCATCCAATCAATCAAAACCGATTAATTCTTATAATATAGTAATAGAAAAGTATCAAAATTCTCTAAATAACGATGACCTAAAATTATGTCCAAATTACTGGGGCGGGTTTTCATTTAAACCATATTATTTTGAATTTTTAGAAGTTCATAGTAAAAGACTAAATAAGCGTGAGTCATATTTATTACAGAACAATAAATGGCATAAAGAATTCTTAGAACCATAAAATATTTAAAATTAATTTACCAAAACCTATTATTAGTTTAAAATTTTGCAAATATATGAAATATATACATTCCAATTCCATTAAATATTCTATTTAAGTTGCGCATCTTATTCATACTTTAATACATTAGGATAAAACTATAGCTACCAAAAGAAAAAATAATACCCCAATAAATGAAAAGATAAGTGCAAATAAAGTGATGCTTATCAGTTCAGATGGAACAAAATTAGGACTTTTGGAGCTTGAAAAAGCACTTGAACATGCCGCATCTAAATCGCTGGACTTAGTTCAAGTATCTCCACCTAATGCAAATCCAGTTGTTTGTAAGGTTATGGATTATGGTAAGCATGTTTTTGAAAAAAAGAAGAATTTATCCTCATCAAAAGCAAAAGTAAGAAAAACGTCAATAAAAGAAATTAAATTTAGACCTTCTACAGACATAGGTGATTATGAAATAAAACTAAAAAAGATAAAAAGCTTTATTCTTAATGGAGATAAGACTAAAATAACAGTCCGGTTTAGAGGTAGAGAAATACTTAATAGTAATTTAGGTCTGGATTTATTAAATAAATTGCGAGATGAGTTGGCTGATATTTCACAAGTTGATCAAGATCCATCTCTAGAAGGAAGGCAATTATTGATGGTACTTTCTCCATTAAAAAGGAAATTTTAAAAAAATGGGTTATAAATTAAAAACACATTCA
>MDSW01207857.1_pt1 | contig 15794 bp, 13 predicted proteins | sample 811171 | NCBI WGS metagenome assembly MDSW01 (sample SAMN05326641, study PRJNA326480) | marine metagenome | isolation source: seawater | place: Atlantic Ocean: North West | collected 2012
CTCGAACACGATGCCATGTACATGTTGCAGAGCATCGAAAAGTCAAGGCATCGCCAACTTGAGCGAAAGGCTCGAGAAAACCGACGACGCGCCTTAGCAGCACAAACCGGCACCACGCCCGCAGCCTTGGCCGCAAAAGAAGCCCAACAAGCAGCCCTTCGTCCCGATGCAACGTCTGGTGCAAAGAAGGCGGAAGAAGCACCTGCAGCGGAAGTTGCAGAAGAAAAGGCCCCTGCAAAGGAAGAAAAGCCCGCTAAGAAAGCACCAAAAAAGAAAGCAACCAAGGCAAAGGCGGAAGAGAAGAACGATGATGTCTTTGACTTCGAAGAAGACGACGATGACTTGTTCTGAACCGCTCGCAGTATTGCAAGACCTTCACAAACCCCTTTCCCGACGTGTTCAACTGTGGGAATCAAGATAAATGAAGTGGACAGCGTGAGCATTGTTCACCATGGCACATATCGCAATTCTTGGACTTGGAAACTGGGGGACTGCAATTGCCCGCATGTGGCTTGCTGATGGACATCATGTCAAAGGTTGGACCATTGAACAGGAAGTCTACGAAACGATCACAATGGAAGGTATCAACAAAAAATACCTTCCAAATCACCCCGTCGAGGGAATGGAAGCAACAATGCACATCGAAGAAGCACTCGACGGTGTTGAGATTGTTGTTCTCGCCGTCCCATCATCAGTCATCCTCGGTGTTGTCGATCAGATCATCCCCCATCTTCGACCTGGACACGTGCTTTTGGACTTAGCAAAAGGCCTCGCACCGGGAAACCAACTCATTTCACAAGCGATTCACGAAAAACTGCATGCTGCTGACAAAAACAATCCGTTGGCCGTCGTCACTGGACCAACGATTGCCCCAGAAGCTGCAGGAGGTGTCATGACCACGGCTCTTGTCGCAAGCGAAGACGTCTCTGTAGCCAAGCATTTAGCCTCAACCTTGACCACTCAAACCTTTATTCTCCACCCGGCTGCTGATCCTGCTGGTGCTGAATTATGGGGCGCGTTCAAGAACGTCGTAGCGCTTGCTTGCGGCCTTGTTGACGGCTTGAAACAGGTTGGAACCCTCGGCGGTGACAACCTCAAAGCAGCAATTTTCATGGCCGGTTTCAAAGAAGGGTGCTTGCTTCTTCCCAAACTTGGTGCTCGAGCTGAAGTGGCCTTTGGTCCTGCAGGCTTGGGTGATTTGTACGTCACAGCGACTTCACCTCATGGCAGAAACCGGTCCATGGGCGAAAAACTTGGTACTGGCCTTACGCTTCAACAAGCCCTCGACGAGATGCACATGGTCGCTGAAGGTGTGCGCGCAGCCCAGATGTTCGGTGAACGGGCAGAGGCTTTGAACATTCAAATCCCATTCACAAAGGCCCTCAACACATTACTGGAAGGGTATATTGACGCCGAAGAGTGCTGCCGTCGCATGGTTGCTTTGCATTGAAGTGCCCTGATTGTAGGTCTCAATCAATCGGTGTTGTTTTCATCTATGGCCTCGTGGCTGTAGCATGGCCGAAGACCTAACTGAATTGGAAGCACGCATCTTTGAGTGGATTCGTCAATCTGATTTCGAAACAGTAGCATGGTCAACAGCAAAGGCTGCTCGCTCGTTCAAGGTCAAGCAAGACGAAGTCTACGAAGCGGTCGCAGCGCTGACCCGCAAGGTGCCAGATCGAATTCAAGTGTTCTACAAAGATGGAGCAGTTCACATCGCAGCTGAGTGAACTGATTATTCTCAGTTGAATCTTGAGTATGTGAACTATCAAATTCCAAAATTCTTCAAGAGCATAAGCCATGTTGGCTTTCGTACATCACCTTCTTCGTTGACAAACGAACGTACAGCCATTGAGAGCAAATCAATCACCACGACAACAATGAAAATCAAGATGAGCAGGGCCAGGACTTTGTCATACTGCAAGAATTTCAGGTACGTGCTGATGTAGTATCCAATACCACCTGCACCTACAATACCGATCACGGTTCCATGCCTGACGTTGTATTCGAACATGAACATCAATTGGCTCAGAAGATGGTTACTGTTTTCTGGAATGACGATGTTGAGGAGAATGCTGGAACGGCCAAGCCCCATTGCTCGACCTGCTTCAAGAGGATCGTTCGGCATGCCTTCAAAGACTTCATATTGCAATTTCCCTAAATAGCCAATAGTGTAGAAGGTCATGGCTAAAACGCCAGATAGAGGCCCAAAGCCGATGACGATCACGAACAATATGGCCCAAATAAGACTGGGTAAACTGCGCACAGCCGAAAGGAACACCCGTGCCGGAAGAGCAATCGAAAGAGGCATAAGATTTCGCGCAGCAAGTGATGAAAAGAAGATAGCCCCAATGAATCCTAGAATGGTGGAGACGAATGCGATTTTCAGAGTTTCCATCATGCCGAGGTAGCCGACCGAACAAAAGAACTCAATGTCTTGCTCACACACGGGATAGGATCGAGCCTCTAGTACACTCCAATTTGGTGGCCACATGCTTTCAGAAAAAAAGACGCTTAGGTTTGATAAGCCCCCTTCCAAACGACCCCAATCTCCTTCGACAAGACCGTCAAGCGTACGCCAGGCCAAGAAAAAGAGAAGAACCACGATACCATATAATCGGTATTTCATTCCTCTTCCCCCTTTAGCGAGTGAATCTCCCACTCTTCGATGGACATGTCATAGAAGCACTTGTCCTTGATTTCCCACACACGGGTTGCAAATTCCTTGGCATTGTCTTCGTGATGTTCAACCATAATCACAGCAGTTCCTTTGCTTACAAGCCCCTGTACTGCGCCCAAAACGATATCCACATTATGCTGATCCAATTCTCCAAGGAATTCATCTGCAAGCATTAATTGAGGGCGTTGAGCCAAGGTCCTCGCTGTCGCCACACGCCGTTGTTGCCCGCCGGACAATCGACGCACAGGTTCTGAGGCCTTTTCCTCAATCCCAAGCGTACGAATCGCATCATATGTGCGTTCTTTCCGCTCTTTGAACATCGTTCTTGACCAAGGAATGTTCAGCCTCGCTCCTAGAGATACATTGTGAGCGACCGTAGCGTGTCGAACCAGTCCAAGCCGCTGTGGGATGTACCCCAAACCCCCTCGGCGTTCAACATGAAGATCAAAATCACCTTCCAACGGCCGAACGAGCCCCGCGATGGTACGAACAAGTGTGGTTTTACCAATCCCAGAAGATCCAAGGATGGCAATGATTTCTCCCGGCCTGACCTCCAGCGTAATCGGTTTACAGAGAGGCTCATTGTAGCCAATCACAAGACCATTCAGGGATAAGATGGCGTCGTCACTCATAGCATCCCCTCTGTTGACCCTACAAGCGGGTCTTTTTCAAACGGTTGGAGCCCAACTCAACAAAACCGTTGAGCTTCATGTTTGATTTTTGCGTCATGAGCGCCTCCTTAGATGTCGACGAAGCAATCCACCGTTGGGTGAGGCGACTGGATTGCTCCGCCGACGGTTTTCATTCAAGGAAGACACCTTGCGAATTCACTCCGTAATTTCATACTTCGAGTCGAAGTAGGAAGAAATACCAGGGATTGCACTGATGAGGCTACTGTAGCTGCCAAGGTGTTCTTGGGAGTTCACCTCGACCAATCCACCTGTGTTCAACACGTTGGACAAGATTTGATCGCCGCATACCTCCACAGGGGACGTGGAGTCGACTTGCTGAGTGACCATAGAGTAGCAGCCAGTGTAATTCTGACCCTGGATCGGGTAATCTTCAACGTACATTTCATCGTTCAACGCTAACAAAGCATTGAGAATTGCGGTTCTTGTTTGGACATCAAGCGTCGCTGGATTGTACATCACAGGATGAGAAGGTGCAGAACCGTACGAGGGGAGAAGAATGTATTCAGATTCTGGCAAACACCAATCGGCGTTGTCACTGGAATCTTCATTCCCACAGTAGGAAGCAATTGTTGAATCCTTGGCAAAGGCCACATCACCGACACCTTCGGTCAAGCACTTTACTGCGCCAGAGTAGGAGTAGTAGGGGGTGCCAGAGTCAGGAATGCTTGCGTTCTCGTTGAAGAATGAGGTGATGGTATCTCGAAGTGATTCAATATCATCTTGTGGCCCAACAACAGGAGCATAACCTTGAGAGATCAAGTGACCCATCGGAAGAAGCATTCCGGCGGATTTGAGCCATCCTGTGTGGCAGGAGGTTTTTCCTTCCATCATGGCGAAAGGATCGGTTGATGAATCGTCATCGAGGTAGGCATTGGCAATATCAGAACCATTGAGCACAACAGCGTGAGCATCGTAGTGTGTTCGTCCATCCGACTTCAAATCGGCAGCCATGGCTGCGAGTCCGTACTCTTTCCAGCCGACCCAAGCAGCACCGCCGTCCATGAACGCAATATCTGCATTACCAAAGCGAAGAGCTTCGATGATGGCGCCTTCTGAAGCAACCGGATACAGCGTCACAGTGACCCCGGTTTGTTCTGCAATAAAATCAGCCAAAACTTGAGGGTTTTCGGCTGGATTGACGTAATCATCTTTCATTTCGAAAGCAATTCTTATGTTCGAAATTGTTGGCTCAACTGAATCGTTGATCGAGAATTTTGTGTCATAATATGCGGAAATACCTGGGACATCTTCAATCAAATTGCCATATGAAGAGAGATGATCTGCTGCAGTTGTTGCGGAAATAGCAGGTGTGTTCAACACATTTTCAAGGATGGATTGGCCGTCTTCTGTGTTTTTCATGTCCACAAGCACCTCTTGGACAAGCGTCATTGTGCTTGCATCCGAGGTTGCTGGATTGTACATCACAGGGTGAGACGGTGCGTTTCCGTAGGAAGGAAGTAAGACATAGTCGGATTCTGGCAAGCACCATGCTTCATTTGTCGTTGGATCTTCATTACCGCAATAAGATGCAATCGTGGAGTCCTTTGCAAACGCTACGTCGCCAACGCCCTCAGAGAGGCACTTCACTGCGCCGCTGTACGAGTAGTATGGAGTTCCCGAGTCGGGGATGCTTGCGTCCTCATTGAAGAAGTTGGTAATGGTTGAGCGCAATGATTCAACATCATTTGCATCACCGATTACGTTCGCGTATCCATTGCCGATGAGGAAACCCATTGGAAGGAGCATCCCCGCTGATTTGAGCCACCCTGTGTGGCATGAGGTTGTTCCAGCCATCAAGGAAAATGGGTCTGTTGCTGGATCATCATCAAGGTGGGCTTGGGCAATTTCTGAATCTTTGAGCACAACGGCATGTGCGCTGTAGTATGTTCTTCCATCGGATTTTTGATCGGCTGCAAGAGCATCGAGGCCATACTGTTGCCATCCAACCCACGCTGCCCCGCCATCCATGAAGGCAATGTCAGCGTTTCCAAAACGAAGAGCTTGCAGTGCGGCACCTTCTGAATCGATTGGATAAAGTGAAACGTCCATGTTGAGAGCTTCACCGAGATAGTCAGCAAAACGTTGAGGGTTTTCGTCAACATTGGTATAATCGTCTTTGAGGCTAAAGGCAACCACGAGCGATTCAAGATTCGAATCGTTCGAGGTGTCCTCACCACCGAGGCACCCTGCGAGGGCGGTCGTTCCAATCAATAGGCTCATTATCAGGCATTTTGCAATTTTGTTGTTCATTCGAATCGCTCCGGTTTAGGCCGCCCTAAAAGTCCACCATACATATAGTTTAGGCCACCCTAAAAGTTACAATCTAGGCTAAAAAATGGAGGCTGCGAGCATTATGCAGAAAGCCAATCGAGAACCAAGGATTCAGCGAAACGATCCGAGGACAGGCCAGGATGGAGCAGGGGTCGCACCACGACCAGCAACTGCAATTCTCCACCAAAACTGGCTTTGGCCACGCATAGAACTTCACCTACGCGCGTACCATCTTCTGAAGTGCTAAGTAAACTACGCAATTCAAAGACTCGGATTTCAACACGCTCATCCACATTTACAGAAGTAGAGGCATACCGGTGAGTGTTCTCTGTTGAAACCCGAACGAGACTCATTTCATCCGGATCAAGTGTAGGACCTGCAGTTTGTTGGTCCAATAATTCAATCGCTTGACGCATTCGATCGGTTTCCATCCCGAACCATGAAGCGAGATCGAGGGCAGTTGATGGCGCACCCCAGGCACCATACTGATAGGGCAGTCGCATGCTGATCGATTGAACAATTTCAACCTCGAAACCAGCTTCTTCCGGCAGCATGAGCCACGTGTACTGTTGACTTGCGGGATAGATCGGTGCATTCGGGTTTTCTTTCAACAATGGTTCACCCCATGATTCTGGAGCAACAGGTTCCTGCACGGGCACACAGCCGCCAAGAACAATCATGGCCACCACACATAGACAAAGAGTGATTCGTGCCTTTTTGTGATCTTTCCAATCCTGTCGACCCGCTGGACTGAGCACTGACAAGACAAAGATGAGTGGCAAAAGAAGCAGAAGGCCCCAAGGGACCAGCCAAAGCAGAACGAGACCGATGAGGGCCGTTTCAAGCCCCAATGGTCCAAAGATGACGCGAGGTGAATGGTTTGGGTCATCGACCTCAAGGGACCTTCGGAGCCACCAAAGGGCGATGAAAACCCCGCACAAGGCCAACATCGTTGGAACAAAGTTCCACAATTGGCTCATGGAGGTTGTAACGCCTCAGTGGTGAAGAGGGTTGGGGTTCAATCGCCGTTGGAACGGTATGTTGTCAAGTCATGACCTCGTCGCCGTACCATGGAGGAGGGGGTTTTGCAACTCAAAGGCGTCACTTTTCGCCATAAAGTGAGTTCACCTGAACCGTTTCGGCCATGGAAGAAGCGTCTTGGCCCTGGCGTGTTTGAAGTGTCATTGAGCCTTCACAAAGGCGAAATTCTCGGACTTGTTGGCCCAAACGGTGCTGGAAAAACAACACTGCTCCGCACTATTTCGGGTATCCTTCCAATACAAAGTGGTCAATTTATTCAAGGGGATGTTGAACAATCTCAACCATTGGCGTCAACAGATCTGCGGGGTCTGGTTGGCCATATGCCTGAGCAAGTTCGTTGGCAAGGCCAACAAACAGTTCATGATGCCCTGATGGAACTTGCAGAAATGCGTGGAGCAACGGAAAAGAGAGTCAACAACCTTCTCAAGTTGGTTGGTTTGTCTGAGCGCCACGACACTTCGCTGAGCGGATTGAGCCAAGGCATGCGTCAACGGCTTACCCTTGCTGCTTCTTTGCTTGGTTCTCCAAAGTACCTCATGCTCGATGAACCATTGAATGGCTTAGATCCAGTCGCAGCAACTGCTTTTGTCAACCTGCTTCATCAATTGAAAGAGAAAGGCGTCTCAATCGTCATTTCTTCACACCAAGTCGAGGGGCTGCAAGCCATTACCGATCGCATTGCATTGATGCACCGTGGACAAATGCTGGCGTGCGGCACCATTGAATCGATTGCAAAATCGCTCGATTTACAAACAAAAATCAACGTTTCAGGTGAAGGTCCCGCCCCCGATCTTTCGTGGTGCGAAACGATTGACTCAAAGGTGGAGGTTGATGCATCGACGTGGTCGGTTCAATTGCTCGACGATGGAACGACTACAATGGAAATGTTCCTCGAAAAAGGTATTGGAATCAAGGCTTGGACGCCCCAGCACCCAGGCATTGTTGAGATGCTTTGCGCTGCAACTGGCATGAACATCGAAGAGGTTGGACTTGACATTGCTTCGCCCTCACTTTTGCCTCACAGGCGAGTCGGTGGTGAAGAAGAATGAATGACAGGCAACGGATTTTCGCCCTCGCCCGTCGAGTCTTCAACGGACGGTTTCGATCGACAAGGATGTACATCATGCTTCCAATTCTCATTCTCTTCATTCCTGGAATGGCATGGGGGTTTTCTGACCCTGACATCATTTTACCCGGCGGCCATCAACCAGACAGCCCCATGGAAGTGCTGTTTTATGCAAGCTTAGGTGTCGTTTTTGGCGCCACAATGTGTGCTGTATTACTGGCGTTTGATGGGGTCAGCAAGGACAGAGCGAGTGGCGTCTTTGAACTCCGATTGGCTCAACCCATGCCCCGGCACCACCAAGCGTTAGCTCTTCTGTTTGGCACATGGCAAGCCATCTTCGTACCGGTTGCGGTGTTGATTGGACTCTCTGTGGTTTTGATCCGATACCGTTTGGGTGAATGGGCAGCCTTTGGCGACGTGATGGTCCACCTTGGAGCGACTGCTCTGATTTTGTATTGGTATGTTGTCTTCACATTACTTGCATCTTCGAGAACGAAAGATCAGGGTACGGCGATTGCTTTTGGAATTGGCATGTGGTTCTTGTTCACCTTCTTATGGGCCTTGGTAACCACCATGGTAGCCTATGCCTCAGGCGTGGCAATCGGTGAACAAAATGACGCACAATGGGTCGCGCTCGAGGGAGCTTTTGATTTGCTTTCCCCAAATGGTGTCTATCACCATCTGCTCGAGACCAGACTTGTTGAGATCGACCGTGGCATCTCTGACTGGCAGTCGTGGTCAATGGCGATGGTGTGGACCGTTCTGCCTACATGGTGGTTCATTCGAAGAATGGATGAATTGCAGCCATGATGGTTTCATGGGACTCACTGTACAACTGCCACAAAAACCTTGATTCGAAGGCGAAGTCTCTTTGAGACAAGACCGCACCGCAAAGAGCATGGCAAGACCTCGTTTCGCCCAAACCTCGACCGCATTGACCATCATCATCTTGTTTTTGTTGATGGCCGCATCTTCAATGGTGACTGAAAGTTCCATCGATGAAAAAACCACTGAAGCACCAACAAGTGCCCGACAGGGTTCACTTGATGTGGATTGTTCTGGCTACAAATTTGAAGATCTCTTTGACTATAATTTTGCATCCTTTGACATCCTCTTGGGTGACGATTGGGCTACGGCTCAAATGAGTGCTGTGGCTTACGTCAACGGTAGCAACTCTGCAACCGTTCGTGAAAACCTCGACGAGTTATTCGATGGCACCCCTGGAGGAAACAACTCATGGATGAGCACTGATGAGCGAGAGGCTGTTCGAGCCATCGGCCCAGAGTGCATTGCTGACATGGACACTCGGCTCGGGATTCGTGAAGGCCTACCACACCGAGGCGGCGTTGACTGGAATGATTTGGAATTCGTCAAAGACGGTATTGCCCTTGATGAAGTCAACTTGGTTCCCGCAAACCATCCCGAGGAGCGAAGTTGCCAAGACCTCCTTGCCTCTTCAGATTGCAAAGAAGTCCCTGTGACCATCACTGACGACCTACAAATCCTCATGTTCACCAAGGAAGATGAAACCCACAATGTGCGCTTTGATCAACTACCAAACAGTGGATCATCGAACTTCACTTTGGCCCTTAACGTCACCAACATGAGCAGTGCTGGGCTTGTCCTCACCTTCCCACAACTGCAAGGGCTGCGAATGGTAAATTCATCAATTCAAGACGACAATATGGAAAGCACAGCCATGCCTGCACCGGTAGCAGAATACCTCCCAGATGGACGATTGCGAGTCACACAGGAAGTCAGTTATCTGCCGAGTGATTATCCAGCAATTCGCAACCTTTTCCTCGATTTCACAACCCAAGCACCCGAAACCAATGAGGTTCCTGTGTGGACGGCTGAGGCCCCTGTTGATGGAACCGTCATCCCATACACCGTTGGTACCCGAGACCTCGTCGCTGGTGAGGTGACCGCCACATGGGCATCAGATGACAGCGGATGGGCACTCGAGTGTGACTTCGGTGAACAAATGCCTGCCGACCTATGGGCTGCGGGATTGACCGAAGATGGATCTTTATTCTTGGATGGACCTGAAGCCCCTGCTGCAGATGAAGTTGCAGAAGCAGAGTGCAGTGTCGTCGATCCATTCGGAGCCGTGTCCGTTGAAACCCGCAACTGGTCATTTGCTCAACCATTCACTGCAGAAGCCGTGCTCTCTCAAGCAGGGGATTCGATTGAATTTACAGTGACCCCCACCGGCGTGGTTAGTGAAATTTCAATCAGTGCTCATGCGCACCAATCAAATTCAATGGGCGAAATGCGAATGGCAACCATCGCATCAGACCCATCGACCATTGCTCTTCCAATGGATGGGCTCGCACCTGGCATGGTTATGGTCATGGGGCAAGCTCAATCAAACGGCATGCTTGACTACGCCTTTATGCTCGATTTCGGTTTGGAAAAACCAAGCGCTCCACCTGTCATTGAAGTCGATGTCAACCTCGACGGAACCAATGCCACATGGGATGCGAGCTACCTCAAGTTCACGCTCCAAGGCAAGGTGCTTGATCCAGACGGTGAATCCGTAGAAATGTCCTTGTCGCTTTGTGGCTACACCACGAACGATTTCGTCCGCTCAGGCCCTATCTGGGAAATCGATGTCAACATCGTATCGTGTTCATCACAAAACCCACCTGTCACGGTCTACGATATTACCCTCACAGCAACCGATGAATCTGGGACCATGACGACCATGCAAGTCTCGGTACCAGACCCATATGCTTCCGGCGGAGATGACACAGTCATCGAACCTGATGAGAATTCAGAAGAAGCCGTTCCTGCAGCCTCTATGATGGCAACCTTGGCCGTAGCCCTTCTTGGAGCCGCTGTGGTAAGCAGAAGAAAGGACCAGTGAACATGTTTACCGGCACCCTCAAGAGGGGACGGTGAGCCCAACAGACTGAGAGTGAGCACATGTTCGCAGGCACTGTTGAGTCGTTGAGTCACGAAGGTGGCCTCTTGGTGTCCTTTACAGGCTCCTCTCCAGCGCTTGAATCGATCATTGTCAACCTTGAGACTGGGGAGTATATCGGCAAAGTCGACGCTGTGCTCGGCAACACCAATGCTCCGTTAGCTCATGTGGCACATCTTGATCGAAAACTGGACATCCCTAGCTTGGTTGGAATTGAAGTCAATATTCGGCCAAAGAAGGTCCGAGAAGAACGAAGTTTTGGCGACCGAAATGGTGGACGGAACAACGACCGCGGTAGAAATGACCGCGGTGGACGGTTTGACCGGAACGATCGCGGTGGTCGATTTGAGCGAAATGACCGTCGGGGTGGTGACCGAAGAGGACACGACCGAAACAATCGTGGCAACAACGGCGGCGACTGGGAATGTCCAAAGTGCAATAACAACAATTTCGCTTTCCGACAAGAATGTAATCGCTGCGGAGAACCGAGAGGAAGTCATAGTCATGGACAGCGTTCAAACGACCGAGGTTTCCAACGCCGCGAGCAACGAGGTGGACGTTTCGAGCGAAACGACCGTTCCAGCAACCGTATGCAAGGCGACTGGGATTGCCCGAAGTGTCACAATGACAACTTTGCTTGGCGAACTGAATGCAACAAATGTGGTGCACCGAAGCCTGGAGGTCAAGGACGGCCTCCACGACGGGATGACCGAAGAGGTAACGACCGATTTGGAGGCAACGATCGGCGTGGTGGCGACCGAAGAGGCAACGACCGACGGGGCGGTGACCGAAGAGGCAACGACCGTAGAGGCGGTGGTGAAATATTCAACGACAACGACTGGGAGTGCCCTCAGTGTAATAATTCGAATTTCGCGTTCAGACAAGAATGCAATCGGTGTGGCCTGCCTCGAAACGGTGGTCAATCCAGACCTCGTCGAGATGACCGGCGAGGTGGCGACCGAAGAGGTCGAGATGATCGGCGAGGTGGCGACCGAAGAGGTGGCGATGACCGACGGGGTGGCGACCGAAGAGGTCGAGATGACCGGCGAGGTGGCGACCGAAGAGGTGGCGATGATCGGCGACCCCCTCGCCGTGAACCTCGTGAATTCCGAAAGGCCCGCGGCAAGGGTTCAGGCCATGCTCACAACCGGCCACCTCGTGACTTGATGGGCAGGGACAAAGAAGATTGAACTCGGAACCAAAAGGGTGTTTCAAATGAGTGCTGAAGATCACTACCTCGATGCAGTCGAAGCGTATGACGAGGGCGACCTTGAGCAAGCATATGCTTCAGCACGCCTAGCAGCCAAAGCAGATCCGCTCCATGTTGATGCTTGGCAACTGTGTGCAGAAGCTGCACTGCCCCCTAAGGGTGAAAAGCCGACCTTGAAGCAAGCGGCTCAGTCCTTATCCGCCGTCAAAAAAATCATCGCCATCGATCCTGATCGCACGGCGATGTGGTTCCTTGGTGGAAGACTGTTGAGTGATGAACTCGGTCTTTTGGATGAATCATTGGCATGGTGGCAACAGTTGCGACATCATATGCCTACAGAAGTGACGCCGCTTGTTGAACAGGCAACATTGCTCGCAGACATGGGCCTTTACACAGAGGCTAGATACCGACTCGAGGCCATCACAGACGAAAACATGGACGTGAGTGGGCAGCAATATGCCAAGATCAGTCAATTACACGGCATGGTCTTGTCAGCATCAATGCAAGATGAACGTGAATTTTTCAAGCCTTGGGAGCGACACCACAATGGCTGGGGCGCTATCGAATTGAAGATGCGGAAACCTCCGGTCTCAGAGAGTTTCTTGTTCATGGCAACAACCGTCCCAATCCTCTTGCTCGAAGTGCTCTTTTCGAACCGTTTTGTCGAACAAGGCTGGGGTGGATTTTGCCTCACCACCCTGATGATTTTCGCAACAGTCCTTATTGGAATGAGGTTCAGTCGTCGTATTTTTAGAAGAGTCAACCGTCCTGCCTTCAATCTCTTAAGAGCAATGAATTTTGAGGCGTCGACTGGCTATGTGGTGATTTCTGAAGACATTCGAACCTCTGTCCTCTACATGTACATCATGCAACGAAAACCCAAAGCATGGCAAGAACGTATGTTGAAGATCATCGACGACAATACGAAACTACCCGGAGGCTGGAAGCACAGCCTCCCTGATTTCGAATCCCACTTGGATGACCTTGGATTCATCGAAGAAGAAAAGGAAGAAAAATTTGAGTTCTGGAATGAAGAAGAGTGAAGCAGCACCTCATTTGACAATGAGCATGAATCGACTTTGGCCGGCACAACACTCAAAGTATCCAGTGTGAAGCATAGGAATGCAGACCTCTTGATGCACGGATGGTGGTACGATGGACATTTCAAGTGAATTGGTGGCGGTCAACACCATACTCATCACGTTAATGCTCTCAGAAGGATTGTATACGAAATTCGCAAGGAAAAAACAAGTTCCTTGGAAGGAGATGATTTACAATCTCAATTCTGGCCACCTCATCATGTGGATCTTCCGTGGTTTTGAAATCGTTGGATACTACTACATTTGGCTTCATTCACCGTTCAGGCTGTTTGAAGGCGTCCCTTACTGGGCAACGGTCGCTATTGCCTTCATTTGTTGGGACTTTGGATTCTATTGGTTCCATCGCATGCACCACAAATTCCCTGTGTTGTGGGCCCTGCACAATGTGCATCATGAAGGTGAACATTTCAACCTCTCGCTCGGCATCCGAAACGCGTGGTTTTCTTCAATCTCAGCCCTTCCATTCTACAGCTTCATGGCTATTGCAGGCATACCGACAGAAATTTTCGTTCTCGTTGCAAGTACTCACATCGTCATTCAATTTTACAACCACAATGGCATTGTCAAAAAATCAGGGGTCTTGGAACACATCATGATCACACCTTCTCATCACCGAGTTCATCACGGCAGGCAGGAGATTTACATCGACAAGAATTTCGGAGGTACGCTTGTGCTATGGGGCAAGATGTTTGGTACATTCCAAAGGGAAGAAGAACATACTCCGGTACAATTTGGAACCGATCAACCACTTGGAACCACCAATGTATTCTGGGGTAATTTAATTCCTATTTTCCGCTGGATGGGCGTTAAAATTGAGGCCCCTGTTCAAGGGAAATATCGAATATGCAACCTTCACATTGTGGTTCATGGCATTCTTCTTTTCACCATTTACATCCAGTACCTGTTGATGGAATTAAACGGGACATATACAGACAGATTGATCGTCTTTTGTATTGGCATCGCAGGTACCATTGGCCTTGGCTTCATCAGTGATCAGAAACTTTGGGGCTACAGACTCAATTTGCTTGCATCCACCCTTCTTGTCGCATCCTACTTTACCTTCTTCCGCATGAATGATCTCATCTTCGAGGTGATGTTGGCCCTTCTGATGTGTTCAAATCTCATCATGTTACTCACTGCTATCGAAGAACCACTGCATCAAAAAACATCGAAAGAAGCAATGGGAATGAAGGCATAAATTGGTCCAGTCCGCTGTTGACCGGTTGAACCTTTTTAGTCACAATAGAGTATTCTTCACCATGGTAGCCGGGGGCACGCATGCGCAAATCCTGGCCTTTGCGGGGTATCTACCAGAAAAGGAGATTCTGACAGAATCGTTCGCAAAGTTGGGCGACCTCCCAGCTTCAATCGAATTCAAGCGATTGACTGGAATCAATGCTCATAGAGAGGCTGCTGAAGATGAAGGAAGCCTCGAACTTGCACTCAAGGCTGGTCAAAAGGCGCTTGAACGCTGCGGAATTCCGCGCGAGGAAATTGATCTTGTCATCAGTTGTTCAGTGAGCCAACTTTCGCCTGAACTTCACCAACATATTTCGCCAAGTTTTGCAACATCGATCGCTGAACATCTTGGCATATACGGCGCACAAACCTTCGATGTCGCTAATGCTTGCTCGAGCATGATGACGTCATTGATGATTGCAGAAGCCAAGATCAAAGCGGGAAAAATACGTCATGCGCTCATCGTTTCAGGAGAACACATCACATCATTAATTGATGAAGCAAAGAGCAAGAATCTCTGGTTGCACAGCAAAGCGATTGCTTCGATGACCGTTGGCGATGGTGCTGCAGCATACGTTGTTGGTCCAAGCAAGGATGCCAAGCGAATGACCTTCAGTGAACCATTCACATTTGCTCAATACAACAATCACTGCATAGGTGAGGCGTCACGTGAACGCCCTGGACCACGAATGAGAACGAAGGCCAAGCAGTTGCAATTGGGTGTGCTTGATAACCTGAGTGAGTTTTTACAGCGATCCATGAAGCATATGGAGTTAGAATGGAGTTCAATTGATCACGTCTATTCTCACCCAACCACACCAAAGGCAGTCAAGAAAGGCGCAAAGATTGCTGAGGATTCGGTTGGTTCCATTAAATTCCTTCACAATCACAGCAAAGACATCGGCAATACCGCCTCGACAAGTCATGGTGTTCTTCTTGAAATGTCCCGTGAAGCCGGCCACCTCAAGGAAGATGATACAGCGATTTTGGTGTCGTTTGGCTCTGGTCTTGCTATGCTCGCTTTGCATTTTCATCTACCTAAGGGGGTTGAAGGATGGTCGTGATGCGTTCATGGAAAGCCAGCCCTCTGGGCAAAGGCCGTTTACTCAAGACCAGCGTGAACTTGGCAACCTCTGCCATGGAGGAAGCTTCGATTGATTTGAATGATATTGCGCTTATTGTGCACAGCGGGATTTACAGGCAGCATTTCCGGACTGAGCCAGCATTTGCAACACACCTTCAAGGTGCGTTGAACATCAAATGCACAACACTCACTCAAGAGAGTTCTCACTGCTTTGCTTTCGATGTCAGCGATGGGAGTTGTAGCGCTCATGTCGCCCTCGATGCAATTGCCGATCTCTTACCACAATTCAATGGGAAATATGCGATCTTATGTGTTGGTGATGAGCGCCCTAACAAACAAACTGAATGGCCCCACACACCACATTGCTTCGTTGCCATTCTTGCACTGGAAGGTAATGGTCCTCGTCTTGAAAGGGTTTCATTTGATGAGACAAAGGCCGTCCCAGAACGAGTGATTGCATCGCATTTCGATACCAACAAAAAGGC
>MDSW01154079.1_pt1 | contig 15793 bp, 14 predicted proteins | sample 811171 | NCBI WGS metagenome assembly MDSW01 (sample SAMN05326641, study PRJNA326480) | marine metagenome | isolation source: seawater | place: Atlantic Ocean: North West | collected 2012
GATTATGGCAAGTCTCTCGCAGGCGATTGGGGCGCATCCGCTCTTGCTTTTAATTCCGACGACGCTTGCTGCTTCTTGCGCGTTTATGTTGCCGGTTTCTACTCCCGCTAACGCAATTGTATATGGCACCGGTCGAATACCGATTATGAAGATGGTTATCGCAGGCGTGTGGTTAGATATATTGTCAGTTTTCTTGCTAACGTTTTTCGTTTACACGCTTGGACATCTTACGTTCGATGTTTTGGGGGACTTGCCTGTTTGGGCTATGCCTTAGACCCGATAGCTGACTAGAAAAGGGCAGGAGCATCAGAAAAGATCACTGCCTACTCGCAAAATTTCGAAATTTCTGTTGCCAAGTGATACAAAATTGCCGCTGTTGCTCCCCAAACTCGATAATCTTCGAATTGTAGCTCTAAAATGGTCCTGCTGACTCCTTTAAATTCAACTTGTGATTTTTTATAGGCTGAGACATCCAGAACTAAATCGAGAGGCATGTGGAAAATATCGGCCACCTCTTCCGGTTGGGGAGTATAACTGAGGCCTGGGTCGATCAGTCCAACGATGGGTTTTACTAAAAAGCCAGAGGGTAAAGCTAAAACACCAAGGCTACCGATAATCTCGACTTGGTCGGCTTTCAGTCCTATTTCTTCTTGACTCTCTCGCAGGGCTGTCGCAATAGGATCGATGTCTTTTTCTTCTTGAGTACCACCAGGCAAACTTATTTGCCCTGGATGACTCTTTAAGTTGGCAGATCTAACTGTAAGAACGACATGGCTTTTGTTATTTTTGGTATGTCGTGTGACGGCGAGAAGAACAGATGCTTTTCGTAATGAATTCTCGTCTTTTACAGAATCATAAACCTCAAGATCAGGATGGTAGATCCGCTCAGGTATCTTTACTTGTGTAGAGGCAAAGAAACCTAATAAATTCGCAAAATATGGGTGGTTTATTTCCTGTGACACGGTAATTTAAAAGTCAAAATGCCGACTTTAGCCGGCATTTTGATATTGAACTAGACCAAAAGGTTATTGATATTTCCAAGTAAAGCCGATGAATGCGCGAATAGGTTCGCCTGGAAAGTATCTTTCCCCAACAAAACCACTCCAGTCTGCTCGCTCCGCGTATTCCTCGTCGGCAAGATTTAAGACATTAATGTAAACCATAAAATCGTCACTGACGTCATACTGTACCCGAAGATTGAGCAGCTCGTGACCATCGTAAGAAGCGGTGTTTTCGGGATTAGTGTAGTACTCACCCATGTGAACCAGCTCTAGTTCCGCTAGCAGATTGCTAGAAGGCCTATACGTAAGACGGAGGTTGCCAAATTGGTCTGGGGCAGTGTCAATGTCATTGCCATTGATATTCTGTCCGCCAGAGACGAGATCGTTCTCATACGTGTGATCAGCTAGATTGAATACCCCGTTAAATGAGAGTGTCTCTGTCAGATCATATCCGATGGCTAACTCAAAACCCTGATGCTTAGTATGGCTGCCATTCAGGTTCATCCTGTCGCTATCTTTCAAAACTTCGTTTTCTTTGTCCATCCAGTAAACAGCGGCAGAATAATTCCAATTGCTTCCACCTCCCTGTAAAGCCAGTTCATAACTGTCGAGTTCCACGGAGTCTAGGTCTGCGACTGATTGACTTCCCTGTAACCTGTAAAGTTCAGTAGTCTGAGGGGCACGTATTCCTCTTTGGGCTCTAAAAAAGAAATCATGATTTTCATTAAGCTCATAACTCAATCCAAGTTTTGGCGAGACGTTACTAAAATCATCATCGCGATCTGCAGGCCTACTGAATCGGCATCCTCCAAAACCGCATGCAACGCCACTTGCGTTCGTACGGCCATCTATCATTTGGTTGTCATACTCATAGTCCATCTTCTCGAGTCTTGCTCCAATTGAAAGGTCAAGGCGGTCTGTCAAAGCGGTGTCGTAGTTAGCAAAAACTGCGAGCTGAGTAGCTTCAACCTCATAGTCATAATGCATACCCTGAGGAATGGTCCTCCTGATGAACAGAGACCCTGTGGTTGCGTCTGGCTGATTCTCCTTATAGCCCCCATCAGTGCTCTCAACGTCGACTCCCCAGGAAAAACTAGAATTGCTATCAAGTTCACGGAAAGCCGCTAATTGAAGACCTAAACTCCGGTGCGCGTTATCCTCAATTGGCTGTCCCGGCACGAAGTGCTGAACGAAGTTCATGTTTACTTCACGGAAGTAGGGTGTCGCCGTGTATTCCCAATCTCCAGAGTTCATAGTAAATCGTGTCCAAGCGCGGGTACTTTGGCTATCCCGATAGGCCTCTGGGTTGGGGTTAGTGCCCCTCTTATCGCCATCTTCATAAGCTTTCGCTCCAGCGACATAACCTGCGGTTTCCTGATTTAAATTATTAAAAGTGAAACCGCCCTCCATCTTGATTCCATTTCCCAGTGTATACTCGTATAGCCAAGACGCCTTCTGTTGATCGACTCCGCTATCGTCTCGATAACCTTCCTCATTGATTCCGGTTAAGTAGAGAGACTGTTTAAAATTACCGCTATCGGTTCCAAAAGCAGCCTTCGTTCGATATGAACCTCGCGGCCCGCTTTCCATGGTTACCTCCCCAACTTCGCCAGGATTTGGGAGACGGACGTTTACAAGTCCGTGCAAAGCGTTGGATCCCCACCGTGCGCTAGCTGGGCCCCTAATAACCTCAATGCTTTGAGCATATTCAGAATGGGTATCGAACATTTCATTAACGTTGCAGAAGCCGGCAGACCGGACTGGGATACCATTCTCAGCTATCAAGAATGCACCACAGGCCCCAGCTCCAGTTAGAACGGGTGAGCGGAGAGCCATTAAGCTTTCTTGTCCGTTATTTCTGTTACCACTAAAGCCAGGGACTCTTGCGAGTGCTTCCTGATAATGTGTGTGAGTGATTAAATCTAATTCTTCTTCGCCGATTATGCTAACAGCAGCATTTACGTTGCTCAGGCCTTCTGCTCTGCGATTATTCGCAAAGACTTCTATTTCCTCGATAGCTTGCTGGCTGTTTTGAGATTGACCAACGGAAGTTCCAGCGGCAAATGCGGAGGTTGCGGCTAAAGTCGAAACTAACAATCTGCGTATCATTTTAATCCCCAAATTTATGTTTAGAAAAAATATCCGTGTTGATTAAGTTTTAACCAAAGAGGGTGAGCTTATACTTTTCCAATTATATTCAAGTTAAAAGAAAAGCTCAGGCTAAAAATAGCGCGAAAGTCTAACACAAATGGTCTTGGTTGATGTAATAAATCGTATCGAACTGCAATAAATTTAGTTCGCGGGAGGGTTAGGGCTGGGACGATTGAATGATAACATGAGGGCGTTTTCCAAGATGTTGATGTTCTTGCTGTATAACCAGCTAAGTAAGATTGTTGTTGAAACGAGAAAATCGGGAGAGAGTGAGAAATGCGCACCAGAGTAACTGAGTTGTTAGGTATAGATCACCCAATTGTCCAAGGAGGGATGCAATGGGTTGGGACTGCTGAGATGGCATCAGCGGTTTCGAACGCGGGTGGACTGGGCATTATTACTGGATTAACACAGCCCTCGCCAAAGGACTTGGCTATTGAGATCACTCGCTGTCGCGGAATGACCGACAGGCCTTTCGGTGTCAATTTAACTATTCTACCAACAATAAAGCCGGTTCCTTATGAGGATTACGCGAAAACTATTGTTGACTCGGGCATTAAAATTGTGGAGACCGCCGGAAGAAATCCAGAACCTTTTTTACCTTTATTTAAAAAGGCCGACGTTAAGGTAATCCATAAGTGCACCTCAATACGACATTCTTTGAAAGCTGAACGCATTGGCTGTGATATGGTGAGTGTGGATGGATTTGAATGTGCGGGCCATCCTGGGGAGGATGATGTCACTAATTTGATTCTTCTTCCACTTGCCGCGCGCCGTCTAAAAATTCCCTTCCTAGCGTCAGGCGGCTTAGGAGACGGCAAAGGTCTTGCTGCTGCATTGGCAATGGGGGCAGATGGAATTAATATGGGGACTCGCTTTATGGTCACTAAAGAGGCTCCCATTCATGAGAAAGTTAAACAGAGAATGGTGGAGGCTTCCGAATTGGATACCTCGCTTATTTACCGAACTCTGAGTAATACAGCCCGGGTATTTAAAAATAGCATCGCCGAACAGGTAGTAAGTATTGAGTCTGGGCCCGGACAGACAAAATTTGAGGATATTCAACCACTAGTGCAAGGAACGAAGGGGCGAGAGCTTTTCGACTCAGGAGATCTTGATTCAGGTATTTGGTCGGCCGGAATGATAGTGGGTTTGATTGATGATATTCCGTCTTGCCAGGAGCTTGTTTCCCGAATCGTCCACGAAGCGGAAGAGATAATCAACGAACGGTTAAGCAAGGTCGTGGCAGGTTAAACTGATAAGGGTTTCTCAGTATGAAGATTAAAAACAAAGTAATTGTTGTCACGGGCGGCGCTAGTGGAATCGGTAAATCGTTGAGCGAACGATTTGCGGCAGAGGGTGCTGCAGCGATCGTAGTTGCGGATATTAATCAAGAGGGAGTCGAATCTGTTACTAAACAAATTGATTCTAAGACCGAAGCTCTAGCGGTTGAATGCGATGTTACTAGTGAGGATGCTATTAAAAATCTAGTGTCAGAATCTTTAGATCGATTCGGGCGCATTGATTTATTCTGTTCAAACGCAGGAATTTTTACGGCCGGTGGAGAGGGTGTTTCGAATGAAAATTGGACGAACATCTGGAACGTTAATGTGATGTCCCATGTTTTTGCCGCCAGGGCGGTTCTTCCAAGCATGCTGGACCGTGGTGAAGGCTATCTGTTAAATACCTCCTCTGCGGCCGGGCTCCTCAGTCAAGTTGGTTCAGCACCTTATTCAGTCACAAAGCATGCTGCTGTTGGTTTTGCCGAATGGCTATCAATAACCTACGGTAATCGAGGCATTAATGTGTCGATACTTTGTCCGCAGGCGGTACGAACGGCGATGACCGCAGGAGGGAATGGCGGAGTAGCCGGTTTAGATGGCATGTTGGAGCCAGAGGAGCTCACTGATTCTGTGATTGAAGCGCTCGGTGATGAGCGATTTCTGGTGCTACCGCACCCTGAAGTGATAACTTACATGCGGAGAAAGACAGACGATTATGATCGTTGGCTTGGTGGTATGAGGCGCTTAAATGATCGGTTCGCAGAGGCTTATAAAAAACGGGAATAGGCTGAGTAAATAAATTTAATCGGGGAAACGAGGTTATGAAAAGCAGATCCTTGCTTGTGCTAGTTCTGATATGCGGATTATCTTCGATGGGTGTTGCCCAAGAGCGAGTTACACTTGCAGATGGTTCGCGACTGGGGGTGTTCATGGTCGAGCCAGCGGAATCATTAAGCCAACCAGCGCCATTGGTTATTCTGATGGGTGGTGGTCCGGGTAATGCCTCGATTTCAAGGGATACTTCGATTTGGTTGGGTGGTGGTTTTGCAGAGAGAGGCTGGATGGTTGCGGTGCCCGTGTCACCTAACAATAGAGCATTTCGGGGCACTGATAATAATGATAAGGTTGAGCAACTTATCGTAGAGCTCCAAAAGCGGGCGGATATTTCTTCCGGTAAGGTATTACTAGCAGGCATTTCAAATGGAGGCATGTCTGCGTTGGAAATTGCTCGGAGAAATCCAGATAATTATCTCGGCGTCGCTGCAGTTCCTGCCCTGGCAACTTCTGTGGTGGATAATAGATCGTTGTCCGGATTTCCAGTATATTTGAGGATTGGAGGTGAGGATCAGCTAGGTTGGGCAGATCGTTTTGATGAAACTGCGAACGCCCTTACCGAGGCCGGTGTAGATTTGGACGCCGCTATTCTCGATAGCGCCCCTCACATGTTTCGTATGAACTGGGAATCTTTGGATGCCTGGTTGGAAAAAGTCGTAAAGTAAATTTGAAATTTAGGAGTAGATTATGGAACGTTTAATAAAAGCTTTAGTTGCCACAGGTCTTATCGGTTTTGTAAACATGAGCTTTGCGGCTCCCGCTGCCTCGATTGAGCAATTAGATTGGATGACTGGAAATTGGGCAGGAAATCTCGGCCCTAATCAGTTGGAGGAAAACTGGATAGCTAGTGAGGGAAGTACGCTTATGGCGGCAGTGCGCATGACAGGGGCTGATGCTACGAGTATGTTCGAAATGATCACGATTGAAGAGGTAGACGGCTCGTTAGTGTTGCATATACAACAATGGGATCCGGGCTTTGTGTCTAGGACGGAAACTGCGCAAAAGCTTGAACTCATGGAGATTACAGAGAACTCTGTAAAATTTGAGGATGTTTCAGGTTTTGGCATGCCGACGTTAGGGTATAGCCATCCCGATTCAGAAACTTTTATTATCCATGTTGGCCAGGATGGTGGCGGGACTTTTGATATAGAACTTAAAGCTCGGAACCTTTGGCAATAATAAAAGTACCAACGATAAAAAAAGGGATTTTCAAAATCCCTTTTTTTATTCCTGCCTACTAGCTGTCCAGATAATCCATTAGGCTAACTATTTTCTAGTAACTCTACCCAGTTGCCGTCCGGATCCGCAACTATAGCAATAGCGACACCTTCGCGAATTGTTTTTGGGCGCATTACTACCTTATAGCCATCATTTTCAATTCTCATAACGGTTTCATCGAGACTGGGGATATGTATTGTCCAGTAGCGATATCCGGTTGCGCCTCTTATTCCGCCAGGCGGAGCTTCCAAGGGAGCGGCGGGATCTAGTTCGATTACCTTCACGATACTGTCCCCCACCTTAAAACGATTCATTGTTCCTCCGCCGGGCATAGGGATACTGGCCTCTAGTTCCAGCCCAAGGCCTTTGCTGTAAAAAGTAATCATCGCGCTTATATCCTTAGCGATGATTCCAATATCTATTGCTCTCTTTTGTACTTCGATTCCCATATTTCCAATTCCTCAGAGCTGAGCTACGCAGCGCCCATCATCGCCTTAGTTTCAAGAAATTCTTCAAACCCCTCGACTCCCCACTCACGGCCATTTCCTGATTTTTTGTAACCGCCAAAAGGCGCCGAAAAATCGGGACCGGCCCCGTTTATATGAACATTACCCGTGCGCAGCTTTCTGGCGATTTCTTGAGCGTGAGCGGGCTCTCCGGAAACGTAGCCTGATAAACCATAGTCTGTATCGTTGGCGATATTTACGGCATCTTCTTCACTTTCATACCCAATTATTGAGAGGACTGGTCCAAATATTTCTTCTCTCGCTATAGTCATATCGTTGGACACATTGGCAAAAACCGTAGGCCTAATAAAATAGCCTTTCTCAAGCCCGTCTGGGCGCGACGGGCCACCCGCGATTAAATCGGCACCTTCTTTTATTCCAGCTTCTATTAGCGCTTGTATTTTATTGAATTGTAGTTCGCTGACTACCGGACCGAGTCGAGTGGTTTCTGATAGGGGGTCCCCGACCGTTGATTTTGCTGCCGTAGCTTTCGCAACTTCGATTGCTTCGTCCATACGAGACTTTGGTATAAGCATTCTGGTCGGCGCGTTGCAGGACTGTCCGCTATTTCCGAAACATCCAGCCACACCGCCAGAAACTGCTTTTGCAAAATCAGGAACGTCACTAAGAATAATATTAGCTGACTTTCCTCCTAATTCTTGGGTCACACGTTTTATGCCATCCGCCGCCGCTTTTGCGACCTCTTTACCGGCGCGAGTGGAACCTGTGAAGGAAACAAGGTCTATACCCGGGTGGGAAGAGATTGCTGCCCCGACAGTTGGCCCATCACCATTAACGAGATTAAATACTCCCGCAGGTAGCCCGGATTCGGCAATTATCTCCGCAAGAATGTAAGCGCTTATTGGCGCAATTTCACTAGGCTTTAGGACCATAGTGCATCCAGCCGCTATTGCGGGCGCGACCTTGCACGCTATTTGATTAAGGGGCCAGTTCCATGGCGTAATGAAACCGCAAACGCCAGCTGGCTCCTTAACTATTTTTGTTGAGCCACGAATCTCTTCAAATTCATAATTTTCTAGAATACTCAGGACATTCATGAAGTGACCAAGGCCACTGCCAACCTGAGCTGTCTTTGACAAGCCCATAGGGGCGCCCATTTCGTTTGAAATGGCCGTCGCCATCTCACCACCACGAGTCTTAAGTCCTTCTATTATCTTGCCAATAACGGCTTTCCTTTCTTCAACACTTGAACTAGACCAAGAGCCGAAAGCAGTTTGTGCAGCTTTTACTGCTGCGTCGACGTCTTCTGCAGTGCCTAGGCTGATTGTGGCAAAGGCTTCTTCAGTGGCTGGGTTAATAACATTAAGCGTTGACCTATCTTGAGGTCCAACCCATTTACCATCGATTAAGAACTTGTTATACGCCGCTGTCATGTTCTAACTCCTGTTTTCAAATAACTGTTACGATTAAGTTTCAATAAAACTGTACCTTGTAAACCTAGAAAAATATTGACTCAGTATACCCGAGAATCTATTTCATCACGAAAAAATTAAGGGGTACTTTGAATGGATATTTCTAAATCTGGGGGGAGTTGATTAAACGATGATCGCTAGAGCCAGCCGTGCTGTCGGGAAAAAACTTGCATCTTTCTTATCAAAGTCGCCGCCGGGATATCGAAAAATCGAGAATATTTCAATGGATAATATTGCTTCGATGCTGAAATTGGGTGATATCATTCTTGTCGAGGGGGGGACTCGAATTAGTTCAGCTATAAAGTACCTGACTCAATCATCCTGGTCGCATGCCTGCTTGTGCATTAAAGAGAGTTCTTCGACCCAAGATCCCTCGATGCTAGTTGAGGCTGATTTAGTCGACGGTGTTCGGACCGTAAGGCTGGATCATTATGCGGGTTTCAATATACGAATTTGCAGACCCGTTAATATGACTTATGAAGAGAAACTAAAGCTGATAAATTTCGCTACGTCCAAGCTTGGCCATCAATACGACCTTAAAAACATTTTTGACCTTATGCGCTATTTGATCCAAAAACCAATGGTTCCAAACCGTTATCGTCGAGCAATGCTTGCTCTTGGCAGCGGGGAACCGACGAAAGCAATTTGCTCAACGCTTGTCGCAGAGTCTTTTCAGGAAATCGACTATCCCATTCTTCCGTTTAGTCGTAGCGATAAAAGTTCGGGAGATAAGAGGGTTAGGTATGTCAAGCGCCATTTTACCTACTTTACCCCCAGAGATTTTGACCTATCTCCTTATTTCGAAATAATAAAGCCTACGATTGCTTTAGGTTTTGATTTTCATAAAGTGGAATGGCAAAAATCTGAGCCTAAATAATATTCTCTTGGAACCTTAAATTATTCCCAAGAGAATATTAATAGCTGCCTCAAACTGAGGGTCGCCGCGTGTTGTATTTTCATAGGGGTAAAAAATAATTCGCTCTGGTTTAACCCCGAGACTCTCCAAAGGTTGGCCGTCGATAAGTAATGCCTCGTCGCTAGCGTAGTTTATATCCGAATCATCGGCGGCGCCCTCGAAATTAAAGCGCCCGATCATACCTTTTGTTGATTCGCCAACGCTTACTACTCTCTCTAACTTATCCAGTTGATACGCAAACAGTTCAGGTCCCCCCCTGGTACCCTTATTTAGAAGTAGAGCAATTGGCTTGCGGTAGGGCTTAATTTGCGATTCTAGAAAGATTGAGCGTGAACTATCCGTACGGTTACTGATGTTTTGAAAAGTACTAGAATTGTTTTGGTTGGGGAAAACTAAATCGAGGTGTTCTGGGCCTAAAAATCCAAAGCTATCTCGAAAGTCAAAAATGATACCGTCGGTATGTCCGAGGTCTTTTACCAACATCTGGTAATTTATGATCTCGTTACTGCCGCGACTTAACCCCCAAAATCTTATGTAGCCGATTATTTTATTCCCCGCTGAGAACTCAAGTACGGAATTAGAAGTTGCTGAACGATAGCTGTCGAATAAATTCTCGTAAACAGCAGCAATCGAAATATTTTCATTATTCCCTGCTCTCGTAAGTGAGAGAGTATTTTCACGCAGGTTTGGAGAAAATTTACCATTGGCGTCGCGTTCCGGATTGAATGAATTAATGGGATGGAAAGGCTCTCCGTTTACTGTCTCAATAATGTCTCCGCGGTTAATTCCAGCAGCATGCGCAGGGTAACCCTCGAGTACCGAGGTAACCAGGAACCCCTTATTTTTCTGTTGTCCTTGTAACCCAACATGATTCAACGCGATTCTTTTGGTGCTATCTCGGGCAATAAAAGACTGTATTAAATAATAGTCTAATTGGTCCTTTGAAAGGACGCTTCTTTGCCCACTTTGTGCATTGATATTGGTGGTCAGAAAAGCTAAGAAACTCACTACGACAAGATATTTCATCGCTATCCAATTATCTCTAGCGCACGCTTTGCTGCCGCTCGGCTGTAGTGTCTATCTCGCAGATCAATATATTTTTGAGGCAAATCGAATTCGAATCTTATCGCCCAATTAAATGTTTGTGCGAGGAGTATATCAATAGCGCTAAAACTGTTTGCTACTGCGAACTCGCTGTCATCGATCAAGTGATCTAGCGTGCGAACTGCTTTTGCGAATTCAAAATTCGCCGTCTCTAGCATTTCAGGAATACGCTGTTCTTCAGGCAGAGCGAAAGTATGTTTGCCTTTGCTCCACAATGGTTGCTCAAGTTCTGCTAGGACAAAGCAAGCCATTTCATCATACTTGGCGATTAGTTTGACATCCTCGGTCGGTCGCAATCCTGAGGCAGGCGCTCTGCGCGCGATATGGTTGAGAATTGCAACGCTTTCTGTAAGCGTCATGTTGCCGTCGACTAGTGTCGGGACCTTTCCTTGGACATTGATGGCTAAATAATCAGGGTTTTGAGCGCTATCTGGTTCATTCTCGTTTGTGCGAAGCTTAATGGGGACATACTTATATTCAAGGCCGCTTTCTTCGAGAGCCCACAGACATCGAAAAGACCTTGATTGTTGCATTCCATAAAGCTTCATATGTAATTCCATGTATGGAAAAATGGTGCAGCTGAGAGAACAGATGCACCATTAATAAGTGCTTTTATACGGCTATACTACGCCATATAAAAGCGTGTCGATTGTCGCTATTTTAGCGCTATGCGCAGGTTAATCTATAGCAAAGCAATAGAAGTATCCGTTTCCACCGGTTCCAACTAAATCTTCTTGGCTACAGCCTCTCGAACCATGAGCGGCATTCCATGAAGTTGGATTTTGCCCTCCGCCAGTTCGGTCAAAGTGGCCCACATGAGCTGACCCAGAACCATTGCTTGTCCAATTGTTGCAAGTGTGGTTACTCCCATCATCAACCGTGCGTCCGTCTATCGTTGACCCAGTTAAGATGTCATGTTGATTTGGTGTATCACCACGACCGTTTACTACGCCACCCTCTTCGGTTAAAGAGGCTTGTTTATTTAAATTATTACTGGGCCCATGCAAAACGTTGAGGTTTGAAGCAACTTCAACGCCGTTGGAATTGTACCAAGGGCCGTGCCCGATCCGTTCGCGCGCATTTATTGCCGGAGAATTGCTGGTCGCATGAGCGCTTAAATATGCGTGCCATGTTTTTCCGCTAGAGCCAGCGGCTCCAGCCAGTGCCGCGCAATGGGCATCTGCCCCTGAAAGCCCTCCCAAGTTTGCGCCATCACCAGAACCTTCGCTAGTGATGAAAAAGCTCATCTCATTTTGCTGCGAGTTTACGGCGGTGAAAGTAGCTGCGGCGGTTAACACTGCAACTGAGGTATATAGCAAGGTTTTCTTCATTGATTTACTCCCTAACTTTTTGTTTGATTTATTATTGGATAGGTTTTACTCGTCGATAATTTTCTCTGACCAAGAAGTCAAAGCGCTCCTTAAAATTTGCAATGGGGTAACGTAATTAATCAGGCAAAGACATCGCCGTCAAGGTGCTCCCGGTTTGCAAAATAATATATTGCTCCCCCTCATGGACCCATGAGCTCATACCATATCGCGTCGCGGCGGGTACCTCAACCCTGGCATACTCTTCTCCAGTCTCTTTATCTAGAGCGAATAAGTGAGGAGTCCCGTCGCTCGTAACATTGCTGTATATAAGCATATTACCTGTGGAAACCATCTGTCCTACAGCACCGGAGCCAGTATTTCCAATATCGATAGAGTTAAGAGCTGGTAAATTTTTAACCCGATCAGGGGTGTATCCAGCGGGTTTCATCCAAAGGTGGTCACCAGTGTTTAGATCTATCGCAGTAATGCGGCTATATGGGGGCTTCCATAGGGGGATGCCGGCTGGATGCCGGGGGGATGGGCCGCCGCTCGCCGCCGCATATTGAGATAGGGTCACGCCCGTGGGCGCGTCATAGTAGGTATCAGCCTCTTCACCCGTTACCAAGCGCCGAGAGCTGCAACTATAACGCGACATTATATACATCACGCCAGTCGCAGGGTCTGCGACTGGCGGATGGGTAATATTTACCGCACCCATTGGGCACATTAAACCGGCTAGTTTACCAGAAGGGTGGTTTGCTTGAAGGGGCGGGTTAAATAACGGGCCCATTTGAAATTCAGCTACCGCCTCCAAGGCCTGGCGCTTAAGTTCCGGGGTAAAATCAGTCAATAACTCCTCGCTAGAGCCGGTATATTCGAATGCTGCTGGTTTTGTAGGGATTGGCTGCGTTGGAGACAAAAATTCACCCGGCACGGTTGATGCGGGCATTGGGACCTCTTCTATTGGCCAAATTGGATCCCCAGTTTCTCTATTGAAAACGTAGACGTAACCTTGTTTGGTCGCCTGTGCGACAAGAGGTCCTGCGTTGGTGTCTAAAAGAATTGGGGCCGTGGGTGTGTCAAAATTCCAAATGTCATGGTGCACCATTTGGAAATGCCAAACCCGCTCCCCGGTTCTTGCGTCCAATGAAATTAGGCTCGTACCATAGAGGTTATCTCCCGGGTGGTGTCCACCGTAGTAATCAATTGTGACGCCGTTAGTAGGTATATAAACCTGATTTAACTCTGAGTCGGCAGAAATAGGTGCCCAAGACGAAATATCGCCCGTGTACTGCCAGGCATTGTTCTCCCAAGTTTCGTGACCGTATTCGCCTGGCTGTGGAATCACATTGAATTTCCAAAGAAACTCTCCAGAGCGCGCGTCGTATCCGAGTATATCTCCGGGAACATTTTCTATACGTGACTGATGGTACCCCTGCTCGGCAGAATTTCCGACGACGATTACGTCATTCACAACAATAGGGGGAGATGACGACGTTATATAGCCGCGCTCGAGAGGTATGCCCTCATAAGGGTCATAAGGGTGGCCTAGGTCCTTAAGTAAATCCACCACGCCGGTTGTCGGGAAGCCATCAATTGGCACAGGTTCCCCAAATCCCTCCAATGGACGGCCAGTTTCACCGTCAAGGGCCGTTAAAAAGAATCCAGGAGAAATAATGTAAATGATGTCTCGTCCATCTATATTCGCATGCCCAACGCCTTTCCCATAGTCTGCTCGCATCGAGTAATCCCAGCGACCTGTGTCAGGTTCTCGGTAAGACCATATCGTCGCGCCAGACTTTGGATCGATAGCGACTACGTGACGGCGTGCCCCTGCAACCGTATAGAGTTTGCCATTGATTAAACTTGGCGTAGATCGACCGCTTTGGGCCTCAAAGCTAGCGCCATCCCAGGTCCACGCAACCTCCAAGTCGCCGAAATTTTCTGGTGTTATTTGGGTGGCGGCGGTGGACCTTGTGTGGGCATAGTCGTTCCCCAGCGTCGTCCATTCGATAGTATCTTGAGACATCACTGAACCAGGAATAAAAAGGGAAAGCATCAGCTTGATCAGCTTAAAGTTGCCATGAGGTAAGCAAAAGGCTTGCTTGGTTTTTATCATTATTAGTACCTCTAGTTAATTAGGCGTGCGCATTTGAAATGGCCTGTAAAGGGCCGAATAGCTTTTTTTAGGTTAACGCAGTAGGGAATTTTTGTCATGCTAACCTTCTTTGTTCTGCAACGGGGCTAGAAAAGTTATAGCGCTATCGATGTTTGTTATGCCTACAAAATAGGCTTCTAAAGGCGTGACACTGCGCATGCGAGAAATCGGTTTTCTGGGTCTCATTTTTCTTGTGGCTGAGGAGGTGATAATCGCTGTTATCGATGCTTATGCAGTAGCAAACAAACGATTGTGATAATGTTAACTCATTGAGACGCTGACTATTTTATTTAGATACTGTTTGTTAGTATTTCTGCAAGTTTGTTGAGAATGAGCAGCTTCAACTGGGGAGATTTTAATGAATTTAAAATGCGGGATCCAATCGATTAGTACCACCATTTTTTTACTTGCTTTTTTTATTGCTCGACCAGGATTAGCACAAGAAGAACTTTCGCTGGAGGAAGTGAATGGGTGGTTTGAAACTCTTTCCAATTGGGGCCGTTGGGGTGCTGATGATCAATTGGGCACGGTTAACCTTATCACTCAAGAAACTCGAGTTGCGGCCGCAGGTCTCGTGCAATCGGGTGTTTCAGTCTCTATGGCTCATGAAATACTCACCGAGGAAGCTGAGGATAATGGCAATCCTTACGATCATCGGATGACAGCGGTGGGTTCAAGCCCAGGGCCCTGGTCGGGTGACTTTATCGGGGTCTCTTATCATGGTTATGCCCATTCCCACCTCGATGCGCTATGTCATCGTTTCCAGTTTGGTACCATGTATAACGGCTACTCTGAAAATGAGGTTACGGAAGAGGGTTGTTCAAAACTGGCGATTACGTCTTTCTCAAACGGAATCTTTGGGCGGGGGATCATTATGGACTTCCCGAGGCTTCGTGGCTCAGATTGGTTAGAGAATGGTGTCGGTATTACACCCGAGTGGTTTGATGAATGGGAGCAGGAGCACGGGATTACGGTGGGCGCAGGAGATATAGTGCTAATCCGGACAGGTCGCTGGCCGCGCCGGGCTGAGCTAGGGCCATGGAATCTTTCGCAGAGTGCGGCAGGCTTGCATGCTTCAGCGGTCGCTTGGCTCAAAGAGCGTGATGTTGCTCTAATCGGCAGCGATAGTGCACTTGATGTTCGTCCCTCGGGCGTCAGAGACTTTCCTCAGCCGGTTCACGCGTTAGTGCTAGTCTCGCTTGGCATGCCGATTTTCGATAATCTAGATTTGGAGGCGGTTGCGGAACAAGCAATCATCCATGATAGAACGGAGTTTTTGTTCTCGACTGCCCCTTTAAGAGTTGGCGGAGGCACCGGTTCACCATTAAACCCGATTGCTACATTTTAGCTGGCGCTTCGTGAGGAGATATACGGTGCCTGCTCTCTGTTGGAAAATACCTTTTGAAATTAGATTGAGAAATCTGAAGCTTAGCTTGACCTTTTTTTGTCACACTGCCCCATTGTTTTTTTGTTGTGACTCTTTTTCACAGACCCAGGGTATTGATTCAAATGACGGGATAAGTGCGGTAGAGCAGGCAATAAAAGTCGATCGCGAATTGTCTGTCCGTCAATCGGCCATCGAAAGCATACAAAGTGGAATAGGTATTTACGATGCCTCGCTTATCGAAGCATATTTAGATTTGGCGGCCTTTTATTTTGACCTTGAGGATTATCAAAATTCCTCAAGGATTTACTCAGATGCTTTACAGGTGTCTCGTGTTAACACTGGGCTTTACAGTCTTGAACAAATACCCATCATAGAATCGCTAATAGAAAATAGTCACAAGAGAGAAGAATGGCAAACCACTGATGACTTTCAGGAACTCCTCTATTTTATAAGCACTAGAATTTATTCTCCCGCGGATCAACAGTATTTAGA
>MDSW01085349.1_pt1 | contig 15792 bp, 15 predicted proteins | sample 811171 | NCBI WGS metagenome assembly MDSW01 (sample SAMN05326641, study PRJNA326480) | marine metagenome | isolation source: seawater | place: Atlantic Ocean: North West | collected 2012
AGATATTTGGGGTTTGATTATATTTAAATATACCAAATAAAGTTACTGCAGTAATTGTTAAAGCACCATATGATGCATAAGTAAATCCAACTGGAATTATCGTCATTGCTTTAGAAATACAAAATAAACAAATTATAATACTAACAACGCAAAAAATTGTTGGAAAAATTTTGGTAAACCCCTCTGTAGTTTTAAGAAAACCATTAGAGGCAATTCCAGTAATAATTGCAAAGATTAAATAAATATAGCCAGAAACTAAAGTTATATTTTTCATCTATATTCAAGCTACACTAAATTAAAATTATCTCAATTAAGATTATTAGTAAATTTATTGTTTAAAAGTAACATTATACCAATATTATTTGAGCTGATAATTTCGTTTATTGTCTGAACATTATTTATATTCCAAATATGCCATTTGAATTTTTGAAATTCTGGAAAGTCTTTAATTGCTTTGTAACCAACAAAACTAAAAGTAATATCATTTATATTATTATTTTTGAGAAATTTCACAATTTTTGAAAAATGATTCATACACTCCTTTTGTATTTCATTAGTAATATTTTTCGTTGAACAAATTTTCAATTTTTCTGTTGGCATATAATATCCAATATCAACTTTTCTAATATTATTTATATTTTTGATACAATTTTTCCATTCATCTTCATTATCGTTATTAATTGAAGTCGGTGGAATTTCTAGTAAGATTCTTAAAAAATCTGAAGAATGTCTGTTCAACCAATTAAGTGCATATTTACAATTTAAAGAATTATCTAAGTTTTTTGCGTCAATCCAAACTACATTCTTTTTAAAATTTGAACTTAGAAAGTCTTTAAATCTCAAGTTAGTATCACTTTCAATTTCATGTGCTGAGATAGTTTTATCTTTAAAAAACAAAACATCTGTTTCAAAACATCCATTAATTAACGAAGCTTTAAATTGTTCTATAAAAGAATTTGCACGATGTTTGCAAATAAGTTTTTCTAAATTATTTTTATTTGTAAGTTTTCTGCTTTCTAGAAAATTGTTAATTTGCCATTGATTTAAGCTTGTATCTTGAAATGAAAAGGATTTTAAAAAATTTTCATCTTCTATTTTTTCTTTATTATATTTCCAAAAAGTTTGAAATTTTGAAGTTTCATTTTTTAAATTTGTTCTTCTTAATATAAATTTTGAGTTAAGACTTTTAAAATTTTGCGAGTCATAAATTATTTTTTTGTCTTTATTTAATATATCTATGTCAAAAAGATATATAATAAGATCACTTACAAACCTAAGAGTAAGATTTTCATTTTCTAATGACTTTAATTTTTTGAACTTCTTGCTATATAAATCATATGCTGCATCATTAAAATAAATAAGAAAAGGCACATGAAGCATTTCATATGTTAACCGACTTGAGTCATGACCTCTTGCAGTGGCTGGGGACTCACCATGATCGGCAAAATAAATTAAAATCATTGGTTTCGTCCCTTGTAAAGAGTTTTTATTAATACAATTAAAAACTGTTTGAATAGAACTATCGATGTACTTTATTGCTGTATCATATTCTTTTGTTAGCCTAAAATTTTTTTGATCATTACCTAAAAAATTTTTTTTATTTATGAATTCTGGGTAGCTAAAATTTATGTTAGGTGAAATAAAATCTAGGTAACCATCGTATTGCCCGTGACCCGCATAAGAATGGAGAAGTGTTAATGAGGAGTCGCCGTTACTAAGGATGTTTTTATTTTTGCAAAAGGATTTTTCAAAATATTTTGCATCATCAAAATCTGGATTATATCGATTACCTAAGAACTTTGAAGAATTTTTTTCATTATCTATTCTTACATCAGAAGAAAAATATTTATTTTTTGTATTGAATACAAATTTATTTGCAAGATTATGTCCTCCCAACGACCCTTGAGTACTATATAATGTTGTTTCTATATCTACCTTATTAAAAACATCAACTACAGAAAGGTTATCTTTTTTATTGTCTAAAATTAGAGAACAGTCTTCATTTTTTTGTTTAATGCATAATGAGAATGCGCTTAATAAAGATGGTGTTGTATGTGTATGAGTTGCGTAAACATTATTAAACTTAATAAATTTTTTATCTTTACTAATTGAATTCAACCATGGTGTGGTGTTAAAGGGATAGCCGTATAAGCTCATATTTAAAGCTGATGTACTCTCACCAATGTAAACTATTGTATCAAGATTGATTGAGGAATTTTTTTTAATATTAAAGTTATTAATATTTTTCCTAAATTCTCTTTCTTGAGCTTTTAAGTCTTTTCCTATTTCATAATTGGTTATAGTGAGTGATACAATTTTATACAGAGCTAAAGTAAGTACAAGACCAAAAGCTGTATTTAAATATTTATTTAAAATTAAAATATCTTTTTTTTTTATTTTAAAATAATACTTTGTAAGTAAATAAATAGAAACTCCACTTAAAAAAGAACTAATAAATATTAACCAAAATCTATTTCGTTTAAATATTTCTGGATCCAATAAGAATGAAATAAAAGTTTTAATATAAAAAATTGCTTCTCCGAAATCTGCATTTATTTCTGATAAAGAGTCTTGGCCTAGAGATGCAAAAAAATTTGATAAATAGGAGTATTGATAGAATATGAAGAATAAAGGTAAAAACAAAAGAAAGAGTGTAAAAGTTGAAAATTTTTTCTCTAATAAATTAAAAATTAAATAAAAAAATATTGCAACTAATGGAATAAAAACAAATATTTCCTCAACAAAAATTGTGACTAATACTTTATGTAAAAATTGCATTAGTTAATTTTGCTTTGCAAATTGTCCACCGCTTTTATATCTCCACAGCCATTTCTTCATCTCTTCCTCAACGTTAGATGGTTCGATGTCTAAATCTTTTAATTTTAGATTGTTATTTGAGACTATATTATCCTCCTCTAGTAAAATTTCACATTGATCTCTAGTTAAAATTGGAGGCACTGGTAGTAATGAATTTAAAACTGCTTGAATCTTTGCTAGTGGCATTGGCATTGGTATTACAATTCTTTTTTTATTGATGATTTTTAAAATTGACTTAACCATATCTCCAAATGAAATTACTTTAGGTCCTCCAATCTCATATATTTTTCCCTCATTATTTTTTATTTCTATACTTTGCATAATTGCTTCGGCTACATCTGTAACTAATATTGGTTGAAATTTGTAATTAATTCCAACAATAGGTATTACAGGTAAAATACTAAGTTTAGCAAATAGATTTGTAAAATTATCTTCTGTGCCACATACCACACTTGGTCTAATAACTATTGTTTTTTTAAAATTACTTAATGCTTTAGTTTCTCCAGCAAATTTTGATTTTTGGTAAATTGATTTAGAATTTTCTTTTGCGCCTATTGCGGAAACGTGAATGAATTTTTTAACATTTGACTCTAAACAGATCTTGGATACCGCCTCTGGAATTTTACTGTGTATATTATAAAATTTTTGTTTTCTCGTCTCAAAAAGTATTCCTATTAAATTTATAACTATATCCGAATTTTTTATAGCATCTTTCAATTCAGAAAAGTTATTTGAATTCCAATCAATTAGTTCTATAGCACCAGGCGTTGCTTGGGTTTTCAAATATCCTTTATCAAAGGCTTTTCTAGAAGAAATGATGCATCTATAGTTTTTTCTCGTCAAATTTCGAACAAGATATCTTCCTATAAATCCCCCACCACCTAAGATTGTGCAAATTGGATTTTTCATGGTATTTAAAACACTTATATATGAAAATAACTAAGTTTAAAGAGGACATAACTTCAGAAATAGCTCAATCATTTAAGAAAAGTATTGCCATAGATACTGAAGCAACTGGTCTTCAGATTCCAGAAAGAGATAAACTAAGTTTAATTCAAATATGTGATGAAAATCAAAATGTTTACATCATTCAACCTAATAAAAATAATTTCAAAGCTCCCAACCTTGTAAAAGTTTTAGAAAATAACAAAATATTAAAAATTGGTCACTTTTTAAGATTTGATAAAAATGCATTAGAATTCTTTCTTAAATGTAAAATTAAAAATATATTTGATACTAAAATTGCATCAAAAATCGTTAGAACTTATACAGATAGCCATGGTTTAAAAAACTTAGTCCAAGAATTTTGTAATAAATCTTTAGACAAACGACATGGTAGCAGTGATTGGAACAAAGATATCAACGAGTTATCAGATAAACAACTTGAGTATGCTGCTAATGATGTAATTTATTTACATAAAATTAAAACAGAACTAGAAAAAATGTTAGTTAGAGAAAAAAGAATGGACATTTTTAATAAATGTCTCGAATTTTTAGATACAAGAGTTACGCTTGATCAAACTGGTTTTAAATTTGATATTTTTGAACACTAATGAATAAAAAAAATTACATCAGCTTAGCTAAGCATTCTGTAAAAATACAAATTAATGAGTTAAAAAAAATAAATAAAGTTTTTAATAAATCTTTTGTGAAAGCTGTTGATCTAATATTAAATTGTAAAGGGAAAGTTATTTTAGCTGGCATAGGTAAATCTGGCTTAATAGCAAGAAAAGTCTCTGCTACTCTTTCAAGTGTAGGTATCCCGAGTTTTTTTTGTCATCCTTCGGAAGCGCTTCATGGAGATTTAGGTCAAATTGAAAAAAAAGATATTCTGATAATTTTTTCTTATTCTGGAAATACAACTGAATTAACAAATATGTTAAAATATGCAAATCGTTACAGAATAAAAATTATTGGAATAGCGTCAAAACTTGACAGTATTTTACTCAAAGCTAGTGATGTAAAATTAATTTTACCAAAAGTTAAAGAGGCTGATGTTACAGGTATGGTACCAACTTCTAGCACGTCAATCAGTCTTCTGTTAGGAGATAGTTTAGCAACAACGGTTATGTATCAAAAAAAATTTTCAAAAGAGAAATTTAAAATATTTCATCCTGGCGGTAGCATTGGCAACACCCTCCTTTTGGCGAAAGATATTATGGTTTCAAAACAAAAAATGCCTGTGATCAATTATAAAAAAAGTTTTAAAGAAGCCCTTAAGATAATGAATGAAAAGAAACTTGGGATAATAGTTATTTGTAAAAAAAGGTTTATTGAAGGTATCGTTACTGATGGAGATCTTAGACGAGGATTAAAAAAGTTTCAAAAAGTTAAAAAACTTGAGAGCTTTATGCAAAGGAAACCTTTTGTTGTTAACGAGTCCATGCCTGCCTCAAAAGCGTTAGGTATAATGAGTGATAAAAAAATTACAAGTTTACTAGTAGTTTCAGATAAAGATTATCTTAAAAATAATAAAATTTTAAAAGGGATTATACATATCCATTTTCTTTTAAAGAATGGGCTTAAATGATAAAAAGAAAAAAAAATTTATTACTTATACAGCTTGGATTATTGATAGTTGGTATGTTGGTTATTTTCTTTACTTACATGAACAATGAAAAAGAAGGTGTGTTAAATATTATTCCACCTCAAAATAAAGAAAAAATAATTAATCAATTATCGAATAATAATAATGAAAGTAGTGATGTTTTTTATAATATTGAATATTCTGGTATAGATCTAAGTGGAAATAGGTATAAACTAAAATCTGAGGAAGCAGTAAACAATAAAGATTTTAAAGATATTGTTGATATGAAAAATGTTAATGCAATTTTTTATTTTAAAGACGATACTATCCTAAAAATTAAGTCCAGTTTTGGAGCTTATAATAATAAAACTTTGGATATGAAATTCCGAGGTGATGTTGAGGCAGATTATGTTAATAGTAAACTTTATTCTGAAGAAGCTGAGTATTTAAATTCTAAGAGTTATTTGACTATTTCAAATCAAGTAAAACTGGTAGACTCAAAAGGTACAATGTACGCTGACAAGCTTTTTTTTGATATTGAAAGTAAAAAATTAAATATTTCTTCTTTAAAAAATGGTAAAATAAATGCAAACATTAATTTAAATGAAAAAAGGTTTTAGAATATTAAAATTTAAAAAAGATAAGCCGATTTTTGAAATTAGAGATCTAAGTAAATCTTATGATGGCAGGCCAATTTTAAAAAAGTTATCTATAAAAGTTTTTCCTGGTGAATGCGTTGGTATTTTAGGGCCAAATGGTTGTGGAAAAACAACATTATTTTCTATCTGCATAGGGGAACAAAGTATTGAGTCTGGAAAAATTTTTTTGAACAATAAGTCTATCGAACAAACTCCTATTCACTTAAGATCAAAAGAAGGATTAGGTTACCTCCCACAACAAAGAAGTGTGTTCAATATGTCGGTATACGATAATATTTTGGGTGTAGCTCAAATATCAATAAAAGGATCCGAAAATCAACATTCTATAACTGAAAAGCTTTTAGATGAATTTAACTTACAACACCTGAGATCGCTTAATGCATCCGTCTTATCGGGTGGAGAAATTAGAAGACTGATGATGGCTAGGGTTATGATAAATAAACCTAAGATAGTTTTATTAGACGAACCGCTTGCAGCGCTTGATCCATTAGTAATACAAGATATTCAAAAGTATATACTTAAAATTCAATCAAATGGTACTGCAATTTTAGTTACAGATCATAATGTAAAAAACCTTTTTGACATCACCGACCGAAGTTACGTTCTAGGAGAGCAAACTGTTATAGCGGAAGGTACTTCACGAGATCTATTAAAATCATCTAAAGCTATTCAGCATTATTTTGGAAGTCAATTTTCTTAAAATTAATGTCCAAAACAATAAACTTAATTGTTAAAAATAAAATATCTCCGTTCAGCGAACGTATAAAAGTAGACTCCGATAAGTCTTTATCTATAAGAAGTTTTCTAATTGGAGCTATTAGTCAAAATAAATCTTATGTCAAAAATGCATTAGAGTCTGAGGATGTTATCTCAACTATAAAATGCTTAAAAAAACTTAAAGTAAAAATTAGAAAAATTAAATCAAAAAATTATATAATTTATGGGAACGGATTAGGTTCATTACAAGCAAGCAAAAACCTTAGACTTAACTTTGGTAATTCTGGTACTTTAGCAAGATTGCTAATAGGCATTCTTTCTACCACAAATAATATAGAAATTATTATGTCGGGAGATAAATCTTTAAACAAAAGAAATATGAAAAAATTAATCGATTTAATGTCTCAATTTGGTGCAACTTTTTTACCTAAAAAAAAATACACCTTACCCTTGAAAATGATTTCTTCGATGATGCCAGTAGGAATTTATTACAAAGCAGGAGTATCTGCTCAATTGAAAAGTGCTGTAATATTAGCTGGTTTAAATTCTTTTGGAAACACTATAATTGAAGAGAAAGATCTAAGCAGAAATCATACAGAAAATATTTTAAGAAAAAATAAAAAATCAATTAAAATTTATGGTACGACAAAAAAAATTATTAAAATATTTGGAAAAAATAATTTGCAATCATTAAAAATGAATGTGCCTAGTGATCCGTCCTCAGCTGCATTTTTTACTGCTTTAACTCTATTAAACAAAGACTCAAAATTAATTATAAAAAATGTTAATCTCAATCCTACACGTATTGGTTTTTATAAATTATTAAAAGGCCAAGGCTCTCATATAAAATTTAAAAATCTAAAAAATATTAATGAAGAAGTAATAGGTGATATTTACGTTAAAAGTTCGAAGATGAAACCTATAAAAGCATCAAAAAAATACTATGTTAATTCAACTGATGAGTATCCAATCTTATTCGTAATTGCAGCTTTAACAAATGGTATTTCAACTTTTGAAGGTATAAGTGATCTAGCAAACAAAGAAAGTAATAGAATAAAAGAAATGCAAAATATTTTAAAACAAGTAGGAATAAAATCAATTGCAACAAAAGATAAATTTAAAATTTTTGGAAAAAAAGACTTAAATGTTAGAAATAGAAAAATTTATGTTCCTAATTTAGGTGATCATAGGATTTGTATGTCGTCCTTTATTCTCTCAATTTTAACAGGAGTAAAAGCAAATATTAAAAATTTTGAAACAGTTTTCACATCTTCTCCGTCATTTTTAAAAATTATGAAACAATTGGGAGCATCTTTTGAAATACAAAATTAAATCGATTAAAATTTCTTGTGATGGCGGGGCGGGTACCGGAAAATCAACTGGGGCTAAAATGATTTCTAAAAAATTTAAACTTGCATTTCTATCTTCCGGGTTACTTTATAGATATGCAAGCTATTTACTTTTAAAATATAAACCAAAAAATAAATTAAATTTTTTAAAAAAAAAATTTGCGAAACTCAATAATAAAAAACTTGTAAAGTTTAATTTACATTCTCAAACTATATCTGAACATAGCGCTGAAATTGCTAAAATTGGAAAAATTAGGAATATATTAAAAAAATATCAAATAAAATTTTCAAAGAAAAACAAAAAATGTTGTATTGAAGGTAGGGATATTTCTACAAAGATTTTACCAGACTCTGATGTAAAATTCTTTTTTAAGTGTAGCTTAAACATTGCAGCCAGAAGAAGATATGCTCAGCTAAAAAAAATAGAAAAAAAAATTAAATTCAAAGATGTTAAAAAAGCCTTAAGAATAAGAAATATCAAGGATAAGAGTAGAAAAAACTCCCCTTTACTTCGTCATGTGGATTCGATAGATATTGACACCGGAAAATTAACTAAATCTACTATGTTAACTAAAATGTCAAAACATGTTGAGGAAGTTATAAAAAACAAATATGGAAAATAAACAAGAGATTAAAGATAGCGCAAATCTGCATAAAGAGTTTCAAAACTTATTAGATCAAGATTTTAAGGATAGAAAACTTAAAGAAAACGAAATAATCAAAGCAACAGTAACAGAAATTTCAAAGAACTTCGTAGTTGTAGATTGTAAAGCTAAGATGGAAGGAATGATCCCCGTTGAGGAATTTAAAAATGATGACGAACTAAATAAATTAAAAGTTGGTTCTCAAATCGATGTTTATTTAGAGAGAATTGAGAGCTTTAAAGGGGAAATAATAATTTCAAGAGACAAAGCTCGTAAAATGAAAGCATGGAAAAAAATGGAACATGTTTTTGATACGCAACAAGAAGTGACAGGTTATATCACAGGAAAAGTAAAAGGTGGATTTATTACAACTGTGGAAGGTTTGCCGTGTTTTATGCCTTCCTCACAGATCGATGTTAGGCCGATAAAAAAAATTGATCACTTAATGAATACGCCAATTAAAGTTGTGGCAACAAGAATAGATAAAAACCGGGGTAATGTTTGCGTTTCAAGGCGTGCTGTTTTAGAAAAAAATAAAAATGCGGAAATAACTGAAGCTTTAAAAAATATAAAAGTTGGTGATATAGTTGATGACGCCATAGTCAAGGCTACAACAGATTGGGGAATTTTCTTAGACATTAATGGTGTTGATGCACTTTTACATGTTTCAGATTTAAGTCATGGAAGAGTAAAAAAACCTTCCGACTTAGTAACAATTGGTCAAAAAATAAAAATTAAGATTACAAAAATTGATGAAAAAACTAATAGAGTTTCAGCTTCTGTCAAAGCATTAACGGAAGACCCATTTGAAAATATTGAAAAGAAATATAAAGTTGGTGAAATTTATGAGGGTATTGTCACTAAAATGATGGATTACGGATGTTTTGTCAAAATAGAAGATGGAGTCGAAGGCCTAATACATAATTCAGAATTAGATTGGACAAGTAGAAATATTAAACCAGGTAAAATATTATCAGTGTCACAGAATATAAAATTTAAGATTGTAAATATCGATAAAGACGCGAAACGTATATCTTTGTCCTATAAGGCACTTCTTGAAAATCCTTGGGATAAAGTAAAAGATAAAATTGGAAAAGAAGTAAAAATAAAAATAAATAATATTACTGATAAAGCTATTTTTGGAGAACTCACAGACTCTAAATTATCGGGAATGTTACACTATAAAGAAATTTCTTATCAAGAAAATATTGAGGACCTAAAAAAGTTCAAAAAAAATGATGTGTTAAATGTTAAGATTATAGAGGTTAAAGATGAAAAAATAAGATTCTCAAAGAGAGCGCTAGAGAAAGATCCATTAGATTGGTTTAAAAATAATAAAAAGAAAGCTGGAGATGTTATTACCACAAGAATACATGAAGTTTTAAAAACCGGAGTCAAAGTAGCTATCGATCATGAAAAGAGGTTAATTGTAACTATAAAAAAAACAGATCTTGCGAAAGACTCTGCAGATGCTAGACCTGAAGTTTTTTCAAAAGATAACGCGTTAGATGCAAAAATTACTGAGCTTGACCTAGAAAACAGAAGAGTAAAATTAAGTGTTAAAGCAGCCCAAATAGACGAAGAAAAATCTTTAATTGAAAAATTTGGAGAGGGAGCAACTAAATCTGGAGCTACTCTAAAAGGAATTTTTGAAAAGGCTATTGGGAAAAAAAAGAAAAAAGAAAAATAATTGTCTCGAAAGAAGCTTATAAAACAGCTTAAAGAAAAAAATCCACAACTTAATCAATCTGAGTCCGAAGAAGTTTTAGATATCTTCTGCCGAAGTATTGCGGATGCTTTGAAAGAGGGCAAAAATATTGAAATAAGAGGTTTAGGGCGTTGGTTTTGTAAAAAACTAAAAGAAAATTTTAACGCACGAAACCCGAAAAAAAATGAATTAATATACAAACCAGAAAGATATAAGGTAAGATTTAGAGCATCAAAAAATTTAAAGAAAATAATTAACGAATGAAAAAACCAAAAATATTTATAGCTTGTGACACTACTAATCTAAATAAAGTAAAAAAAATTATTAAACAATCTCAATCTAAAAGAATTAAAATAGGCTATAAATTTGGTTTAGAATTCATGAATTCTAAGAATGGAAGAAAGTTTATTTCAAAAATAAAAAAGAAAATTATTTTTATTGATTTAAAACTTAATGACACAGTAAATACTATGAAGTCAGCAGTGAAAGCTTTAAAAGACTTAAAGATTAATTATCTTACGATTCACATTTCATCAGGTTTTGCTGCTTTGAAAGCAGTAAAAAAAGTTTCTGGATCAATAAAAATTGTAGGAGTAACGACTTTAACATCTTTGAATAATAAAGACTTAAAATTAATTGGTTACAATAAATCTGTAAAAAATTTAGTTGTTCACCAAGCGAAACTTGCAAAGAAAGCAGCTTTAGATGCTTTGGTTTGTAGTCCGTATGAGGTGAGTGATGTCAAAAAAGTTTTTAAAAAAGAAATTATTACTCCTGGCATACAAATCGGTAAAAAAAACTATGATCAAAAACGTTCTATGGAAGCTAAAAAAGTCAAATCGGATTGGCTTGTGATTGGGCGCGCAATCACACGTGGAAATATAAAAAAAAATATTCAAAATCTCGTCGAAAAATTAGTATAATGAAAGTAAAGATTTGTGGTTTAAATTCTACCAGAGATGTTCAATTATGTATTAATCTTAAAGTAAATTATTTAGGATTTGTTTTTTATAATAAATCTCCTCGTAATTTAAATACGCAGGATATAAAAATTCTTTCTAATTATAAGAAAAAAAATTCAGCCTTTGTGGCAGTAACCGTAAATCCAAGTAATGAATTTATAAAAAAAAATCTGGTAGATATTTTTGATTTTATTCAACTACATGGATCAGAAACTAATGAAAGAGTCGCTGAGATCAAAAATATGGGCTTTAAAATTATTAAGACTATTAAAGTAGAAGAAGAAAAAGATATTGATGAATATAAAAAATTTAATAAAGCTGATATGATATTATTTGATACTCCTAGCATGGAAAAGTCTTCAGAATTTCCAAGAAATCTAATCACTAAGCTCCCTACGGGTGAAAAATATGGGTTAGCGGGTGCTATATCAGAAGATAATGTAGCAAATATTTGTAAATTAGGGGTTAACTTTTTTGATTTATCATCTAGTTTAGAAAGTCAATTAGGTTACAAAGATCACCTTAAAATTAAACGTTTTATGAATAAAATAAATGAACTTAAAAGTTAAAAAAAATAAACCTCTTATTGACCAACATGACAAAAACTTTATGTATGGTGGAAAGTTTGGTGGCAATTTTATACCAGAAACACTGAAAAAACCTATAGACGATTTAACTAACTTATTTTCAAAACTCAGAAAAGATAAAAAATTTCTAAAAGAAAGAGATAATTATTTTAAAAATTATGTAGGTGCACCAACTCCTTTTATAAAATTAGAAAATTTGACTGACTACCTTAGAGGAGCTCAAATCTATGCAAAAGTAGTTTCCGAAGCTAATGGAGGAGCTCATAAAATTTATAATGCTACTGTTCATTGCTTAATAGCTAAAAAAGCTGGAAAAAAATATATAGTTGGCGATACAGGCGCAGGTTATGCAGGTAAAATGCTATCTATGGCAGCAAAGAAATTTGGACTTAAGTGTAAAATTTTTATGGGAGCTAAAGATATTAGAAGACAGAGACCTAACGTGGAGGCAATAAGAAAAAATGGTGCTAAAATAGTTCCTGTAAATTCGGGAAGCCAAACACTTGTAGATGCTGTAAGTGAATGTATGAGATACTGGGTTTCAAATTGTGACTCTACTCACATGTGTGTTGGTTCTACCGTTGGACCTAACATATTTATTAAGATCTGTGCTTGGAGTACGGCTCAAATTTCGAGAGAGTTATTTAAGCAAGTGAGAGAAGAATTTGGGAAAATTCCCGACAAATTAAAATTAATAAACTGTGTAGGGGGTGGTAGTTCAGCGGCAGGATTCTGGAACGAATTTATGGATACCCATGCTCAGTTTATTGGTGTGGAAGCTGGAGGTCCAAAAAATAGTAGACTTCATGCAGCACCACTAACTAACGGATCTAAAATTGGTATTCTTCATGGTGCAGCTCAATATGTTATACAGGATAAAGAAGGTCAGATAGGTTCAACCGAGTCAATATCTGCAGGACTTGATTACCCTGGAATTTCTCCTTTACATTGTTTTCTTAAAGACGCAAAAAGAGCTAGATACACTTCTGCAAGTGATGAAGAAGCATTGAAAGCCTACCAGATGGTTTCAAAACTTGAAAATATTTCTCCTTCGCTTGAGCCTTCACATGCTTTTGCTGAAGCAATAAAATTAGCACCTAAATTAAGTACCTCTGAAGTTATAATTGTGAATTCTTGTGGAGATAGTCTTAAGGATAAAGATATTATCAAACAAAAATTAGGATTCTATAAAAGATGAAATCTAAAATAGCTCAAGTTTTTAATAATTGCAGAAAACAAGGAAGAGCAGCTTTGATTACATATACTGTGGCTGGAGACAACACAAAAAATAATTCTCTCAAAATATTAGAAAAAATATCTAAACACGCAGATATTCTAGAGTTAGGATTCCCACATAATACACCTATAGCTGACGGTGGACAAATACAAGGCAGTTCACATCGAGCTCTTAAAAATGGAATTAAATTAAAAGATGTTTTCCAAATTGTTAAAAAATTCAAAAAAAAAAATTCTCTCAAGCCAATCATTCTAATGGGCTATTTCAACTTGATTTATCAAAATGGAGAAAATAACTTTTTGAATAGCTGTAAGTCGTCAGGAGTTGATGGTTTGATTATAGTTGATCTCCCTTATCCTGAAAATAAAGATTTTGCTGTTAAGTGTAAAAAAAAGTCAATAAATTTCATACAACTTTTATCTCCAACTACTTCTAAAGATAGGATGAAAAAAATCATTAAGGAATCTCATGATATGATTTATTATATATCAATGCTGTCAACTACTGGAGGAAGACTAAAAGTTTCGCCAAAAAAAATTCTTCAGAATTATAATAGAATAAAAAAAATTAATCCAAAAAAGAATCTGGTCATAGGGTTTGGTATTACAGAAAAGACCATATCCTCTCTAAAATCGGCTAATGGACTAGTAGTGGGTAGTTTACTGTGTAAAACAATAACTAATTCACTCAAAATGGGACAAAATCCTGTCACAAAGTTAGATAAAGTTGTGTACAATCTTAAAAATAAAATAATATGAATTGGATCTCAAAATTTATTAAACCAAAAATAAAATCTCTTTTTGAAAAGAAATCCTCAAAAACTGAAGAAAACCTTTGGACAACATGTGGATGTAAGAACTTAATATATAAAGAAGATATGGAGGCCAATAAAAAGGTCTGTCCTAAGTGTGGAGCACACCACAAATTAACTTGTAGAGAGAGATTTGAAACCTTTTTTGATAACAAAGAATTTGAATTAATAGAGACACCTTTACCTCAAGATGATCCTTTAAACTTTGAGGATAAAAAAAAATATACTGATCGATTAAAAGCAGCTCGTAAACTTACTGGTCAGGACGATGCAATTTTAATTGCAAGGGGAGCAGTTCAAAATATTAAAATGGTAGTTGGAGCCCAAGATTTTAGATTTATTGGTGGGTCATTTGGCGCAGCATCAGGCGAGGCATTTATTGCTGGTGCTCAATATGCAATTGAAAATAAAATGCCATATGTTTTTTTTAGTTGCTCTGGAGGTCAGAGAATGATGGAGTCTTCTATAGCATTGATGCAAATGTCTCGAACTGCTTTAGCTGTAAATGAATTAAAAAGAAAAAACATTCCTTTTGTAGTGGTTTTAACTGATCCAACTACAGGTGGTGTTACAGCTTCTTGGGCAATGTTAGGCGATATCTTAATTGCAGAACCAAAAGCAACTATTGGCTTCGCTGGTAGGCGTGTTATTCAAGATACTGTTAGAGAGACTTTACCAGACGAGTTCCAAACGGCGGAATATGTTAGAGATCATGGTGGTATTGATTTGGTTGTCGAAAGACAATATCTAAATTCAACTATCGGAACACTGCTAAATGTTTTATTGAAAAAGGCAGAGGCTCAAGCTAAACAAGATTCGAATGTCACAGTCGATAGGTCTCTACAAGCAGCTAGCTAATCACAAGCTTTTCAACAAAACAATTAATTTTAATTTAAAAAGGATAAAGTTAGTTCTAAAAAAATTAGGCCATCCAGAAAGAAAACTAAATAACGTTATAAATTTTTTAGGTTCAAGTGGCAAATTTACTACCTTACATTCTGTTAAGTGTTTTATTGAAGCGAATAGACAATCAGTAACTTCTTACATCTCCCCATCACTAAGAGATATTAAAGAACGATTTTGGATGGGTAATAGATATTTGACTCATCAAGAAATTAGACAATCTATTAAGCTTATTGCAAAATTAAAAGTCCCTCTTACTATTTTTGAAGTTCTTACAGTAGTCTATATAATTAATGCTTCAAAACAAAATACTGACTATCACTTAGTAGAAGCAGGTGCATTGTTTGCAAAAGACTCCACAAACGTATTTGATTTTCCTTTAGCACAAGTAATTGTCAATATTAATAAGCAACATTTAAATTTTCTTAAAAAAAAAACTTTAGATGAAGTTGTTTATCAAAAAGTAGGTTTTTTAAGTGATTTCACCCAGATTTATGTTGGTAAACAAAGACCCAATATATTAAAAAAAATTAAAAAAAATCTTAAAAAAAACAAAAGTAAAATAAACTATCCAAATTCATGGAAATTAATTAAAAAAAATAAGCATCTTTTTTATAAAGATAAAAAAAATAAAATTAAGCTCAATGCTAAAAATGTTTATTCAAAAGGTTTATTAGAAAATCTTTGTCACGCAATCAAAATAGCTCTTGATCTGAAAATTGATAAAAAGGTCATTGAAAGAACTATTCCTAGGATTTCTTTTGTAGGGAGATTTCAGTATTTAAAAAAAGGGAAGATTAAAAATAAACTTCATAAAAACGAGCAGATTTTACTAGATGGCGCTCATGCTGAGATGGATGCTAAAAATTTA
>MDSW01123202.1_pt1 | contig 15790 bp, 17 predicted proteins | sample 811171 | NCBI WGS metagenome assembly MDSW01 (sample SAMN05326641, study PRJNA326480) | marine metagenome | isolation source: seawater | place: Atlantic Ocean: North West | collected 2012
ATCGTGTCCTGCAAGGCGCGAGTCGCAGTGTCGTGGCGCGCCACGATCAAGACTCGCAACGCCGCAGGGCGCGATTTGCGGCCCAACCCGGAGGGCCAAGCGCTGTTTTGCGGCAATCCAGCGTTCTAGCACGCTTGCGCAGAGTGACTGCGCGGCGCGCGCTACGCCTCATCTTGCCGCAAAACAGCGCTTGGCGCGGGCTCGTATGAAGTGTCGGCAGGCCCTGATTCAGCCAGCTTGCGGCAAGCGATACCAATGTCACGGTCACGATCGCGCCGCCGGCGCTGCGTACGCGCCCGGCCAGTGCATCGAGCACCCGCGCGACCGGCGGCGAATGCGCCAACATGAACCCGCTAATCAATACCAGCAGCATCTGCATGGAAAAACCCAGCAGATCCCAGAACCCGTCGCCCCAGAGCTGCACGATTTCGCGAGGCGTATGCGGCGTGGCGAGCGTCGCAGCCGTGCCCGCAACGAGCGTCAGCAACAAGACAAAAATGTACGGGTCCGGCAGATAGCGCTCGACCAGACGCACCGCCGGACGAGACAGCCAGCGCAGCATGGATCAGCCTTTACAACGAGCAGAGAACTGGCCGGCGAGTTTATGGTCGAACCGGTCTTGGCGACAGACGCCAAACGTCGAACACCGTACGGCCTACACGGGATTCGACCGATCGACAAGTACGGTCATCGCTGTATTCTCGCGCTGCATTGTCTTGACGTTAGACGGGTTTTCAGAACCGCCACAGATTGCGCAAGATTTGACCATGCGTGCGCCAGAACCCGTGTGACAAGCGATAAGCCGATTCACCCACGGCTTTATCCACAGATTTTGTGAGTTGTTCACGACGCTGCCGATACGTGTTGCCGGCGTTGCGATCATCGACCGCTGAGAGAAAAAATCATCGACCCGGCAAATCGCTTAGCCTGATGGCTGCATAACTGCGCACTTGCCCAGGACACATTTTCATGCCTTATCTTCAGCTCGACACCAGCGCCTCGTTCAATCGCGACGACAAGGCTCGCTTTGCGGCTGCACTGGCTGATTGCTACGCCAAGACCATGGCCATGGATCGCCGCCGGATCAGCGTAGCGATTCGAGAGCTGGGCGAAGACGGCCTGTGGCGACTCATCGACGGTGCGCCCTGCTCGGCGCATGTACTGATGTGCGATATACGGCGCGGCCGTGATGCCTCGCGTCGACAAGTGCTCGCCGAGGCCATGCTCGCAGTTTGTGGGCGTACGCTCGGTCTAGCCCGGCAGCGCGTCAATATCGAGTTCACACAGCACAGCGCCGATGAGATGTACCACCCTGCGCTTGGCGGATTCAGCCCTGAATGGTCGCCGACCGAGGAAGGATCGCAGGGCTGAGAGTGCTGGCCCGCGGCGCTTTCGGTGCGGTAGCGCGTCCGCGGTCTATTCGTGGTTCACGTCGCTGACGTCAGCCGGGGGAATACGCGATCGACTCTCGCCTTTGCCGTGGCTCTCCAGTTCTTTTTCTTTCTCAATCGCTTCGTCGGCCAACTCCTGAAATTCCGGCCAGTCCGTTACCGTTGCCACGGCCTCGGCCTGAAGCCGCACGGCCTCGACGGCGAGCGGATTATCAGCCTGCGCCAATGCTTTTTGACGGCTCTGATAATAGGTTGCACGACGATGGTCGGTGTTTCGCATCTTTTAATCCAGATCAAACGATAGGCGTCAGCATATACGAGCCCACGTTGGCTTAGGGTGCGGCGCAGCCCGATAAAAACGCCCGAGAAGGGTCGAATCGGCGGGCATGCAGCACCGCAAGGACGGACTCGCTCACGCCACGCCGTCGTCGGCGGCGTGCTTGAGCGGCTCGCGACCGATGTAGTCTTCGAAGGCGATCGGCGCCGACAGACAGCCATCAGGAATTGCGAACGCCTCGACATAGCCGAGCGCGTCCGGGCGAATCTCGTCGAGCAGCTTGATGCGCAGCCGGCGCAGTGCCTTGCGCTTGGCCGGCTGGAAGTACCCTTGATCCAGATACCAGGCCGAGTCGGCGTAGATGGTGTCCACGGCCGCCAACTGGCGCATGGTTTCCAGGGCATCACGGGTTGGGCCCGCATCCAATGCCGCGACGCGTTTGGCAAAGCATTCGGCGATGTGATGCTCCATATCCGCCTTCGCGTAAGCCATCAGGTGATCCTGAATGTCGGTGAAGGCAATGAACGGCTCCATGCCGTCGGTGATCCGCTTGCGGATACGCCGCGCAGCTGAGACCAGCATGTTATGGGCCCGGAGCTTGAGCACCTCGATATGGAAATCCGCGTCGCGCAAGTGCAATTCATCGGTTTTACGCTGGATGACGGGGTTGCCCTCGAGCAGTTCGGTGCGCGCCTTGCCGGCCAGCTCCTTGGCGATGGTGGCCACCAGGTTCTGTTCAAAGCCCTTCGCATAGCTGGCGAGCTTGTTCTTGGCCAGCAGCTGCATGAGCACCGTGTTATCGCCCTCGAACGTCGCAAAGACGTCGATGTCCCGGCGCACGGTTGCAATCTGGTTCTCCGACAGAAAGCCCAGGCCGCCGCAGCACTCACGCGCCTGCTGACAGGCATCGATGGCTTCCCAGGAGGCCATGGATTTCAGCCCGGCCGCCAGCGTCTCGATATGGCGCGAGTCGCCATCACCGCGCGTGCGGAACTGCTCGATTAGATCTTCGATGGCGAAGTGCAGCGCATACGTGTGGGCGATCTTGGGAAACAGGCGCATCTGATGGGTGCGATAGTCCAGTACCCGCAGCTCCTTGCCGTCGTCGCCGCCGAACTGACGTCGCAGCGCGCCGTATCGGGTCGCAATCGTCAGGGCCTTCTTGGCTGCGGTGACACAAGCCGAGGCCACGCTGATGCGTCCCCCGACCAGCGTGCCCAGCATCGTGAAGAAGCGCTTGTTGTCCGAGGCGATCGGGCTTTCATAGGTGCCATCGGGCTGCACAACAGCATATCGATCCAGCAGATTGGTACGGGGAATCCGCACCTGATCGAAATACAAACGGCCATTATCGACGCCGATCAGTCCCATCTTCGGCCCGCAGTCTTCGATACGTACGCCGGGTGCGGCCTGGCCGTCGTCGCCGCGGATGGGGACAACGAACGCATGCACCCCATAGCCCTCGCCCTGGGTGTTGAGCTGGGCAAATACGGTCGCCGCGTGGCCGTCGCGTGCGGCGTTGCCGATCCATTCCTTGCGCGCCGACATGGTCGGTGTGTTGAGTACGAATTCTTCGGTTTCGGGGTCGTAGGTGGCGGTGGTTTCCAGCTCCTGGACGTTGGACCCGTGGCCAGATTCGGTCATGGCAAAGCCGCCCAGTAACTTAAGCGACGCGATATCGGGCAGATATTTGCGATGATGATCGTCGTTGCCGAGAAAGATGATGCTGCCGCCGAACAGTCCGTACTGGACGCCGAACTTCACCACCAACGACAGATCGAACATGGCAAGCGCCATGAACACATGGATGAAACCGGCCATATTGCCCTGCCCGCCCACGCTCTCGGGCAGCGCCGATGTCGCCATGTCGCGGTGCTCGGCCAGATGCTCCAGCCAGCGCAGCACCCGGGCACGCGCGGCCTCGCTGGTCTCGTCGTAGGCATAGGCGAATACATCGTGAGCCAGGATCTCTCGGACCTGGGCCCACTCATCCGCGTAGTCGCCTTCGAGCACCGCCTGAACGCGGGCCGGATTGAACCGCGCCGGTTGTTCGTTGAAGGACTGACCGACGGGCTCACCGGCGTCTTGGAAGATTTCCGACGACACGCCCATGCCGCTGATGTTGCGCTCTTCGGCGTAGCGAGCTACAGCAGCGGTGAGTTCGTCGCTGTCGTTGCCGTTCATGGCCGCCGCCATGGCGGCCAGCGACGGTTGCCGATGCTGGACCTGTTCGCGAATACGCCGTCGCAGTACCGAGCATTCGGTGGCCGAGGGCGCCGCGGCGGGCTCGAGCCACTGGCCCAAGATACGTTGATCCGTGTCGTCGAGCGGACCGACGGCCTCAGCAAGTTCGCCAATACGCGTACTTTCTTCGTGGGACAACGCGCCGTCCGCCCACGCGATATAGATGACGGGTAGCAACGGCTGCAGCCGCTGATTCTCGATCAGTGCATTCAGACGCTCGCTCATGGGATCACTTAATCAGAAAAGACCGCTTATCTTTTGTACCAGAATTGCGGCCCCGGCGGCGTTGTCAGCGGCTTTTTATCCATCCATAAAAAAGCCCGCGTGGTGACGCGGGCGAGTGGACGTGGCAAAGCGCGACGTGTCAGCGTCGATGACGCAGGGGCTTGCGATCAGGTACCGCTGAGAAACGATGCCCTGGCCTTGTCGGCAATACGGGTACACAGCCGGCGTGCCGTATCGTCTTCGGTTTCTGCAAGCGTGAATCGCCGGTCTTGTGCGCTGACCAGCACGCCGCGCTCTCCCTGAACAAAAGCCGGGTCCTGGCTCACGCTCTCACGCCCGCCCTGTGCCTCGACAAGCGCATCCGCGGTCGCAACGACCTTGTCTTCGGCCAGACTCCGGCTCTGGCAAAACCGCAGGACACCGGCAACATTGGCCGGCGCGCCCATATCGAAACTGCCGGTCATCAGATGACTCAACAACGCGCTGCCGGCGGACGTCGGGGTATTCGTGGGTTCGGCCGAAGATGTAGCGCCCGACTGATTCGACGTGTCGGCGTTTGAAGCGGTCTCGGCCACCGCTGCCGTACTTGCGATCGATAGAGCGGCAACAAGCGCTGCGATGGAATGTTTTAAAGACATGTCAGGGTCCTGGGATGTGCGTGGAAAATCGTGTGGTATGCAAGAGTCAATCGCCCGTAGAGCGTTGATATGCGGTGATAACAACGCCTGTATATCGCGTTCAATATTTCACGCCGTGACCCGGTATGCTCTCGCGTGTGCGTACGCTAATCGCCGTTACTTTCACCGTTTCTAAGGATCGCCATGATCATCCCTACCGTTCCTCGGTTTAAACAGGTTTTTACCGATATCTGGCGGCCGCTGGCCATCATGTTCATCTGGGACGTGGTGGTGACGGTGGCCTATTTCGCGCAGCCCGAGGGTTATACCGATTTTCAGTCATCGGCGCTATCGAAAACGACGCTTACCCTGTTCGGCACGGTCATCGCCCTGTTTCTGGGCTTTCGATCGAACTCGGCTTATGCCCGTTGGTGGGAAGGCCGGATGATGTGGGGCCTGATGATCAACGCCTCGCGCAACATCAATCGCTGCGCGCTTGCATTCGTTGGCGCGGCCGACGAACGCGCTCGAGCGCTTCGCGATCGCATCATCATCAACCAATGTGCTTACGTGCACGTACTGCGCTGCCAGCTCCGCGGCACCGATCGCGATGAGCCCGCCTTCCGTCTGCTGGAGAAGAAAGACGCCGAACAGGCGCTTAAGTTCGCCAACGCAGCCAACGCGCTGATGAACGACTCTGCGATGGCGGTCGAGGCCGCGCGCAAGGAGGGTTATATCGACTCAATGCAGCAGAGCCGCATGGAGGCGATCTTTATCGATATCCTGGATTCGCAGGGCGGCATGGAACGTATCAAGAAGACGCCGCTGCCCATGCAATACCGCCTGTTCCCCCAGACTTTCGTGCGTGTGTTCTGTGTGTTCCTGCCGATCGACATGGCGCCGTATCTGGGCATCTGGACACCGATCGGCTCATCGCTGGTCGCTCTTATGTTCTTGGCCGCGCTGCGTATCGGTGACGATCTGGTTGATCCGTTCGCCAACACCCCGCACGACCTGCCGCTACACGCGATGTGCTGCACCATCGAGGTCGACCTCATGGAAGGGATTGGCCGCAAACCGCCGAAGATGCCCGAGCCCGTCGAAGGCGTGCTCTGGTAACCCGCTACGTCGCTCGCGTGACCGCTGGGTGACGCGAGCGACGGCGCTGTCATACAATGCGCAGCACGCGCCCGTAGCTCAGCTGGATAGAGCACCGGCCTTCGAAGCCGGGTGTCGTAGGTTCGAGTCCTACCGGGCGCGCCAATTCCTAGATGCCGATTGCGAACTTTGGCTATCGCCTAGGCTAAACAAAGCCCGATCGAACCTACGACACAATCGATAAGTCAGGTCGACGGCTGCGCGATAGCGCAGACGAACAGGGCCGCGCCAGCGGCACTGGCCCGTAGGGTGAGCCGACAACGTCGGCGAATAGTCCTACCGGGCGCGCCAATTCCTGGATGCCGATTGCAAACTTTGGTTGTCTCCGAGGCTAATCAAAGCCCTATCGAACCGACGACACAATTGGCAAGGGCAGGTCGACGGCTGCGCGATAGCGCAGACGGACAGGCCCGCGCCAGCGGCACTGGCCCGACGGATAAGCCAGTGCATCAGGCAATCTGCCCCTTTAACGCCGAATGCTCGACCCAGCTATCGCCGCAGGCGCTTCTGATCACGCCAAATCTTGGCGATCAAGGTGATCACCAGAAGCGCGCCCAGAACTTCGATGATCGTCGTCACAATATAGCCCGCCATGAGGTTGCCCCCGCGGGCCAACCAAAACAGGGGGCTCAGAACGACAGCCAGGACGATCGGCGTCCAAAGGGTGAGCAGCCAGCGATCGATCCAGGCCAGAATGGCCGAGCGTGGCTTGCCGTCCGACATCGCGCGCTCCAGCAGCGTGAACGATACGCCTTATTGTACGCAGCTCCATTCGCCGGCTCCACCGAAAGCTTTACCCGAAAAGCGCCAATGCGTTGTTGGCAAACGGTTTTTTGCGCTCTAGACTGCACGTTTATACAAGACCTGCCGTCGTGGCGAATTTTCGAACGCATATCAGCGTGGCCGCCGGGATCGGCGCCGCGGCGACGAGCTATGGCTTGTATATCGGTCTCTGGCCACTGGCCCATGCGCCGAGCCTGGTCGTGCTGAGCGCGCTGGGCGGCGTCATGCCGGATATCGACGCCGACAAGTCGCGCTCGGTACGTTTGATTTTCACGGTGCTGGCCGTAGCCGCTGCTTTTATCGCGCTCTCGATCGGCCGTGCGTATTTCTCCATGGCGGTGGTGTTGTGTATCGCGCTTGCGCTTTATGTCGGCATTCGCGACGTCGTGAGTCTGATATTCAAATTCGCGACCCGTCATCGGGCGAGCTGGCATTCTCTGCTGGCTGCCGGCGGCACGTCGGCGGCGACCGCGGCGCTGAGCTATCACTTTTTTGCCCAAAGCCCACGGCTTGCCTGGATCGACGGCGGCGCCCTGTGTCTAGGCATGCTGATTCATCTGATACTTGACGAGTGCTTCTCGATTGATCTGGAAGGCGCACGTCTCAAACGCTCCTTCGGAACCGCTCTCAAATTCTTCGATTACCAGCGACCGGTGGCTACCACCCTCATGTTGGGGGCCACAGTGGCTCTGTGGCCGTGGTTGCCGCCCTCGCCTTACGCACCGACGGCCACACGGGCACACTGTCCGACCGCCCAAGTTACGAGCGCCTCTGCCGAGTATCCGCATCATGCCGAGCTTTCATATTCAAGATAGCGTGCCGAGCGTTGCGACTTATCGCGCCTTACGACGTGGCGCCGGCATGACCGATCGCAGCTCGGCGGCAGCCGCCATCGGTCTGGCCGCCACGCTCTACGCGGTCATCGCCTATACCGAAGAGCGGGCCGTCGGTATGGCCCGTGTGATCGGCGACGGCGGGTGTTTTTTCCAGATCTGTGACGTCGCCGTGGTCGCCGACTGCCAGCGGCAGGGCATCGGTGATGCGTTGATGCAACGAATCACCACGTGGCTGGACGACAACGCCGAACCAAGCGCCTTCGTCAGCCTTCTGGCCGATGGCGTCTCCGACCGTCTCTATCGTCGCCACGGCTTCGAATACAGCGCGCCCGCCTCTCAGGGCATGATCTATCCGCGACGGTTCAGAGATCGGCGCTAATTTTTTTGGCCTATACAGCCAGCGAAGCAAATCGTAGCCCACCGGGTTTCGGTATCATGCACGCCGCAGCGAGCCGATAGCGACTCGTTGGCCCGCACCGACCGACCGGAGACGCTGACCGTGGATACGCCGACATTCGACCTTCGTCCGACCACCACCCCCACCGCCAACAACGTTCGCGACGAAATTCTGGCAGCGCCCGGCTTTGGCCAGTACTTCAGCGATCACATGGTGCATGTGCGTTGGACACAGGCCGAGGGCTGGCACGGCGCCGAACTGCGCCCCTACGGTCCATTGACCTTCGATCCGGCCTCGCCGGTGCTGCACTACGCCCAAGAAATCTTCGAAGGTTTAAAAGCCTATCGGCACGCCGACGGCTCAGTCTGGGGATTTCGCCCGGAGCGCAACGCCGCGCGTTTTCGCCAGTCGGCTGATCGCCTGGCCCTGCCGCGCCTTGATGACGCTACGTTTCTCGAATCGCTTCGCGTGCTGGTGGAAAAAGACGCAGCCTGGGTACCGACGCCGCGTGACGCCAGCGAAGAATGCAGCCTTTATCTGCGGCCGTTCATGATTGCCAACGGTCGTTTCCTGGGCGTTAAACCAGCCGCTGAGGTCGATTACTACCTGATCGCCTCACCGGCGGCCTCCTACTTCAAGGGCGCAGGCAAGCCGGTCTCGATCTGGCTGTCCTCGCGCTACAACCGCGCCGCGCCCGGCGGCACCGGTTTTGCTAAGACCGGTGGCAATTATGCCGCCTCGCTAATCGCCCAGCAGGAAGCCATCGATCACGGCTGTGATCAGGTCGCATTTCTGGACGCCGCCGAAAACAAGTGGGTAGAGGAGCTGGGCGGCATGAACCTGTTCTTCGTCTATGCCGACGGCCGGCTGGTCACACCTGCGCTGACGGGCACTATTCTCGAGGGCGTGACGCGCGATTCGATCCTCACGCTGGCCCGCGATCTCGACCTGACGCCCGAGGAGCGCCCGATCAGCATCGACGAGTGGCGCGACGGCGTGGCCTCGGGCGATATCGTGGAAGTCTTTGCCTGCGGCACGGCGGCCGTGATCACCAGCATCGGGCGCCTGATGAGCGCCGACGAGACCATCGACAGCCCGGCCGGCAACGATATCAGCCAGCGGCTGCGTACCCGGCTTCTGGACATTCAATACGGCCGCGCCGAAGACACCCACGGCTGGATGACGCGGCTGGCCTAGGGTGGGCGCGCACCGGCACTCTTGTGTTGCCCGGACATCGGATGCTTCGCGGGTCGGCCAATGTGCAGACGGGTCGTTCGAGCGCCCGCGCCCGAACTATGCCACGGACGCTTGCTGGGTCAGACGTTAACTCTTCGCAAACGGGGCCGATCCAGGCAGGTGCTTAACCGCGGCGAGTGTGGGCGACACACGCATCGCGGTCCGATTGATAAGACCCGAGCGCGAGAAAATCGGGCGTTCGAGACCGATTTAGAATTCGATTGCTCAGCTCGGCGCGGCTCATGACGAGCTCGATAGCCAGCGCGCGACGAGGCTCTGGTAGGCAGTACTGGCTTTGAACTCCGCCAGAGCCGCTTCGAAGCGTTTCGCAAGCGCCTCATCGGATGATCGGAAAGCCATACCCATCCCCTGGCTGACCGGGTAGCTCGGGGCGATGGTGCGATAACAACGTACGCCGTCGTTGAACATGGTCTGGCCGACGACCCGAGTGATGAATACCGCAGCCAGACGCCCCGCGTTCAAATCGACCTGCATATCCATGATAGAGCGATAACGCTTGATATCGGCGATGCCGGCGTAGGTATCGGTCACGTAGCGGTCATGCATCGTGCCGCGCTGCACGCCGATGCTCTGGCCGGCAAGCGTCTCGGGCGCAATCTGAGACAGGCCGCCATCGCCCGGCACGAACCACGCCGAGTCGAGCGTCACGTAGGGGCCGACGATCCGAAACCGCTTAACACGCTCCGGCGTTATCGCCATCGCCGAGAGGATCAGATCGTACTTGCGGGCCATCAATCCCGCGACGATGCCCTCCCAGGCCTGGACCACCCATTGGCACTCGACGTCGGCGATACGACAAAGTGCGGCGCCCAGAGCGATATCAAAGCCTTCGAGGGCACCGCCCGGCGTCTTGGATTCCATGGGCGCGTAGGGCAGATCCACGGCGATACGAACCGGACGATGGTGATCCGAAGCCGCGGCGGCTGCCGAGCCCACTACGCACACGCAGGCCAGTCCGACGGCCAGTCCGGCCCGGCACACAAGACGTCGTATCCTAGGCATATAGACGAGATGTGAACCCTTTAGGACGCTTAAGCCTGCCACACGTTGCATGCGCGATACAGACGCAGCAATCTGGGTGTTCGCCAGACGCCCCGCATATGTGAGACACGTTATGACGCCCCATAACATGATCGTGGATACGCCGCTTGGACCAGTGCGTATCCAGGGCACGGACAGCGCCGTGACACATCTCGCGTTCATGGCCCCCAACACGCCCGACGACGCTCAAGCCGGCCGTATGAGCGCACCGGTAGCGGAGGCCGCTCGCCAGCTCGAGGCGTATTTCGCCGGCCGGCGTGACGCTTTCGATCTGCCGCTTGCCCCGGACGGCACTGTGTTTCAAAAACGCGTTTGGCGAACGCTCTGCGAGATTCCCAACCAGCAGACCCGCACCTACGGCGATATTGCCAAAATGCTGGGTCAGCCGGGCGCATCGCGCGCCGTGGGTTTGGCCAACGCGCGAAATCCCATTGCAGTGGTCATCCCCTGTCATCGGGTCATCGGCGCGAACGATCGGCTGACCGGATATGCCGGCGGCATGACGCGAAAAATCTGGCTGCTGACGCACGAAGGCCACCGGGTGGACGCCTCACGTCAGCGCTTGGCTCGGTAACACACCTTTACCGCGCGTCAGTGGCCACCGCTGGTGTCGGCGTGGTCAGCTTCTGTCTCCTGGAAACGCGCTTTCTGGGCCGCACTGGCGTCCTGTTGATACGCCTGTTTCCAATGCGCATACGGCATGCCGTAGATACGCTCGCGGGCCTGGTCGTAGTCGATCGCTACGCCGCGAGCCTCCAGTTCGGCCCGATACCACTTCGACAGGCAGTTCCGGCAAAAGCCGGCCAGGTTCATCAGGTCGATGTTCTGCACGTCGGTGCGTTTTTGCAGATGCGCCACGAGATCGCGAAACGCAGCCGCCTCGGCTTCGATACGGGTTTGATCATCCATGATCGGTGCTCCTTCCTCTTTGAGTCGGTTCATCGTAAATCTGCCTGCGACGACCGCACATAAAAAACCCCGAAGCTCTCATGAGCTTCGGGGCATCACGTCACGCAAGACCCCGCTCTATGCGGGGCCCCGACACAGCTAGCGTCTTACAACGCGGCGCTGTTTTTGTCAGCGACGTCGAAGCGGTCATGCATCATGACCTTGTTCCAGACCGCGACGAAGTCACGGACCAGCTTCTCGTGGCCGCCCTTCTGGGCATAGAACTCGGACAGCTGACGCAGCTGCGAGTTGGCACCGAAGATCAGGTCACAGCGGGTGGCCTTGAACTTGGTGTCGCCCGACTTGCGATCGTTGAGCGTGAACTCGAGGCCGTCTTCGTCGACCTTCTTCCACTCGAACTCCGGCGAGGTCAGGTTGACGAAGAAGTCGTTGGTCAGCACGCCCGGCTTGTCGGTGAACACGCCGTGGTCCTTGTACGGACCGTCGCTGTTGACGTTCAGCGCGCGCAGACCACCCACGGCCGCGGCCCATTCCGGCGCCGTCAGGCCCAGCAGAGCCGCGCGATCCATGAAGATGCGCTCCGGGGCGATGTTGTACTTCACATCCGAACGGTGGAAGTTGCGGAAACCGTCGGATACCGGCTCGAGCCAGCGGAAGGCCTGCTCGTCGGTCTGCTCGGCGGTCGCGTCGTTACGGCCCGGCGTGAACGGGACGTGGACTTCCACGCCGGCGTCCTTGGCCGATTTCTCGACTGCGGCACAGCCGGCCAGCACGATCAGATCAGCCAGCGAGATCTTCTTGTTGCCCGACTGGGCACCGTCGAAGTCGCTCTTGATGCCTTCCAGCGTCTTGACGACCTTGTCGACTTCGCCCGGGTTATTAACCGGCCAGTCCTTCTGCGGGGCTAGGCGGATACGGCCGCCGTCGGCGCCACCACGCTTGTCCGAGGTACGGAATGTGGAGGCCGCGCCCCAGGCCACACCGGCCAGCTCGGACACGGACAGACCGGAATCCAGGATCTTGGCTTTCAGGTTCTTCACGTCCGAGGCGTCGACCAAGTCGAAGTCCACGGCCGGGATCGGGTCCTGCCACATGAAGTCGCGCTGCGGGACTTCTTCACCCAGGTAACGGGCCTTCGGACCCATGTCACGGTGCGTGAGCTTGAACCAGGCCTTGGCGAAGGCTTCCGTGAAGTAATCGAAGTCTTCCAGGAAGCGCTCGCAGATCTTGCGATAGGACGGGTCGACCTTCAGCGCGATGTCGGAGGTCATCATCATCAGGGGATGATCAACACCTTCCAGGTGCGCATCCGGCGTACGCGGCGCGTCCTTGTCTACCGGCTGCCACTGCAGGGCACCGGCCGGGCTGCGCGTCTGCTCCCATTCATACTTGAACAGGTTCTCGAGATACTCGTTGTCCCACTTCGTGGGGTTGGTGATCCACGAGCCCTCGATGCCGTTGGTCATCGTGTCTTCGGCGTTGCCCTTGCCGCGCGGGTTGTGCCAACCCAAGCCCTGGGCTTCCATCGGCGCGCCTTCCGGGGCGTAGCCGATTTCGTCCGGCGGGGTCATGCCGTGCGACTTGCCGAAGGCGTGACCGCCGGCGATCAGCGCCACGGTTTCTTCGTCGTTCATGGCCATGCGGCCGAACGTGATACGGATATCGCGGGCCGAATCTTCCGGGATACCCTTCTTGGCCGAGCCTTCCGGATCCACGTAGATCAGGTTGGAGTTCGAGGCCGCCAGCGGCGCTTCCAGATCGTAATCGTCTTCGCCGTTGGTACCGCTCCAACGATGATCACGGTTGACCATCTGGTCCGGGTGGCCTTCGAACGGGCCGCGCGGGGCGTCTTCGATCTTCTTGCCGTACCAGGCTTCCGGGCCCCAATACGTCAGGCTATCCGGTTCCCAGGCGTCGATACGACCGCCGGCAAAGCCTGCCGTCGGGAAGCCCATGATTTCCAGCGAGCAGTTGCCCGTCAGCACGATCAGGTCCGCCCAGGAGATGGACGAGCCGTATTTCTGCTTGATGGGCCACAGCAGACGACGCGACTTGTCGATGTTGCCGTTGTCCCACCAGCTGTTGATCGGCGCGAAACGCTGCATGGCTTCGCCAGCGCCGCCGCGGCCGTCGCCGATGCGATAGGTGCCGGCCGAGTGCCAGGCCATGCGGATCATCTGCGGGCCGTAGTTGCCGTAGTCCGACGGCCACCAGTCCACCGACGTGGTCAGCAGTTCCTTGATGTCTTTCTTCAGCGCCTGGAGGTCCAGCTTCTTGAAGGCCTCGGCGTAGTTGAATTCTGCATCCTCGGGGTTGGCTTCCCGCGGGTTCTGATGCAGCAGCTCTACTTCAAGACGGTTCGGCCACCAGTCATCATTCTGTGGCTTGCTGCCGGCGCCGCCGCCGACCGTGTCGCCGCCGAAGGGGCACTTGCCGCCAATCTTGACTTCTTCGAACGCTGCGTCCGAGCTTTGCTTGTCATCCATAGCTTGATTCCTGTTTGAGTCGACGCGATGCGTCAAGGCGTCTGGATTCGTTCGTATTGACTATCGGTCACGGCTCGGCATTGCCGTCAGCCAATGACTGACTCTGACAGCTGCCACACAGCCCCCAGAATACGATTTCGGCCTCATCTACAACAAAACCGTGGCCGTCACCGGGATGAAGGCACGGCGCCTGGCCGGTATGACAGTCGAGATCTTCGATGTGACCACACTGACGACACACCAAGTGGTGGTGGTTATCGCCGGTACGCCGCTCGAAGCGCGCTGGATGACCGGCCGGCTTAATCTGTCGTACCAATCCGGCTTCATCACAGGCGGACAATACGTCATAGACTGCCTGCTTGGAGATCGTTGTCAGGTCATTCACCACGCCGCGATGCACCTCGTCCACCGTGGCGTGCGGACGGTTGGAAAGCCATTCCAGAATGGCACGTCGCGGCGCGGTCACCCGCATTCCACGATCGCGCAAGGCGTGACGAATGTTCGAATCGATCTCTTTCATCGCATGGCGAATCATTGGGCATTAACTTGAATCAGTCAAGAATAGCCTCACGCACGAGAAATCATCATTTCGATAGCTCCCGGCAATAGAGCGACGATCGTGCCAGCGCGTGACCGCACCGCCGACGCACAGCCTGCCGCGGTCGAATGACGTCTCGGTGACCGTGGCCCGTTCTAGCCCCCGCGCAACGCATCGATTCGCGCGGCCAGTGCAGCCACCGATCGCGGCGCGCTGCCCTCGGCCTTGTTATTCACGGTAACGAACACCGGTTGGCCGGCGCCGGCCGTGCCGGCGGCCACCCGGGCGATGTCGTCGCGCGTGGTGTCGTCCGGATCCACGAGCGTGTCGAACGGCGCATAGCTGGCCTTGGCCTGTTCGTAGCCATGGATGCCATGTCGCATGTTCAAGTTCCAACGACAGACGAACGGCCCCGGCCACAGCGCGCGCAGCATGGGTAATTGTCGGGCCACCGGCGGCAGCCGTGGGTGCAGACCCAGGCAATACGTGGCCCCGGCATCTTTCGAGGCATCGATCAGCGATTGGCACAGCCATTCAGGGTCACGCACTTCGACCGCGAGCACCACGTGATCGGATACCGTCTCGCGCGCCGCTCCGAGCATGGCGTGCAAGTCAGCGATCGTACGCTCGATATCGTTTCGGGTCGCGGCCATAAGCGGGCTGAACTGAAACACGAGCGCCCCCAGACAATCGCCCAAGCCGTCCGCAGCGGGCTCGGCCAGCAGCGAGCGTGCCAGCTCGGCGCGCATGAAATCCGGGTTAGGCGCGCGGGCCTTACCGCCGCTGCCCCGTGTGAGGCTGTCGGTGATCTGGGCCGGCGCCTTGACGACATACTTAAACCCGTCGGGCACCGCATCGGCATAAGCCGCAAACTGTGCGCGGGTCAGGGGCTGATAAAACGCCCGGTCCAGGCTAACCGCTTTGAACAGCGGATGTTTGGCATAGGCTGAAATGCCCTCGCGCGACAGGCGTTTGTCGGAATAGTCACCGTCCCACACCAAGCCCCGCCAGCCGGGAAAGTTCCAGGACGACGTCCCCAAGTGAAGGCCAGCCGGCAGCCGGGCCGCCAGCGCATGCGTCGCGCTGTCCTGCTCGGCTGCGCCGGGCGGGCGGTCCTCCGGCAACGTTTCAGGGAACAGCCCGGCATCACCGGCGCCCGGCTGGCGCCCCATCAGGCGCCTTCGTCGGCCGGGCCGCCACCCGAGGTATAACGCTCGAAGTGCGTCATGCACTCGTCCAGATGGTCCTCGAACATCTTGCGATATTGGTCGGTGAAGTAGTTGACCGCATTTTCACGCTCGGCGGCCAGCTGCTCCCGATCGGCCACGCTGGCGGCCACCTGAAAGGCGTTGAAACGCGCGGTTGCATACATCGCCGACGCACTGACCTGGCCGGTGGGCACCTCGTTGGCCTGTCGGTTGAGCGTTTCGATCAAGGCATCGGCGCGAGCGCGAAATGCCGGCGACAAACGGTTGTCACTCATACAAAAGTAAATCGGTTTGAGAGTTGAATCTTGGAAAAGCGGTCCGAGCTAGGGCGTGTCGTCATAAGATAAGGCGGCGCATCGGCGGCCAAGCCGCGGCAAGACAAGGCATCGCGAGCGTCGCGTGGTCGTTCCACGTGAGCGAGCC
>MDSW01165440.1_pt1 | contig 15790 bp, 14 predicted proteins | sample 811171 | NCBI WGS metagenome assembly MDSW01 (sample SAMN05326641, study PRJNA326480) | marine metagenome | isolation source: seawater | place: Atlantic Ocean: North West | collected 2012
AATAGGGATAATATTGATATTGTAAGCTTTTTGGCTAATTAAGATTAATATCTACTTATTTAGCTGACGATAAGCTAACGATAAGGCAGTGATCCCTATAGCGAAGCCGAAATAATTTATTGACTGAACAGCTATTGAAAGTAAAAATTGTGCAGTTATTGAAGACCCAATAAATGCACTAAATGATGTGGCTAACATAAGCACAATCACACTGCCTAATAACATAATCAGAAATGGTATTACCACAATCGCTAAACACATACGCCAACTATTTCCTTTGGTAAGTTTTATGGATTCTCCAACAGACATAGTTTTATCAGTGGCGGCCGCTGGAAAAATTAGTGCAGCTCGGGCATATATTAATGCGCTCATAATAAATAAAGTAATTATAACTGGAGCAATAGGTAAAATCGTTGATAACAAGACGGACATTAAGAAAAAAAGTCCAAATATATTTAAAATTAGTAAAATTAATTTAATGAAAAATATCCAGTGCCGTTTATTCCAGTTCATTGCAGCACCGACAGTTATGTTTTCTGAAATAACTAATTTGCGTCTAAACCAGGCTACGGCGAAGAGTGTATAAAAAGCTATACCTATAAGCCAATTTAGAATGCCTCCCAATATTATTTTTGCTGCTAGGTCTGGTTGTAGTTTTTCTGGGTTTTCAAGCAGAATACGCGGATCACCGTTAAAAGTAGTAATAATTGTTCCTACAACTGCCACCGCTAATACCGGAACGAACGCAACTGCCACCAATTCTCTTCGGTTATTCCAGGTGTCATGATAAGCCTGATTAATTATATTATTTACAGGTAATTGCATAGTTGGTTACTTTCGCCATTTATAAAAATATTTATTATTATGGTTGAACTTTTTCCCCTGTCGAATATTCATCTACTTCTAAAACATTAGCTAGCCGTTCTGTAGCACTACCTGGTGATAAAGGTTTAGGTTGATTTTTTCCTGGAGACCAACCGGTTAAGTAGATAATCTGAAAAGTTGCTGGTACAATCCCCTGGTTATTACCAAAAAGTTTTGTATACGCCTGGCTTACAGCTTTTAGTGTGTCTCGGCGGGTTGGTGTTCTTTGTCTATCAACCATTATATTAGATTCACCCATTCCACGTAAATCAGTCATTAACTTTATTGGATTCTGATAGGTCACCGTTAGTGTATCACTGTCGGCAACAGGTAATGCAAAACCAGCACGTTGCAAAAGTCCTGCCGCTTCCCGTAAATCGATGAAAGGAGAAACTCTTGGGCTTACACCATCTGTTTTAGCAGATTCTGCAACCAGCCATGCTTGTCTCAGTTCTGAGAGAGTGGAACTCCCAAAAAGTGCGGCTAGAAATACACCGTCGGGTTTAAGGGCACGTTTTATTTGAATAAGAGACCCTGGAAGATCATTCACATGATGCAGACTGGCGCAACTTATAATAAGGTCGAAGGTAGAATCACGAAAAGGTAGGTATTCTTCATCAGCTACAATCGAAGTTATTCCCGTTTTATTTTTTGAATCTGCTGCCATTTTACTAGAAAAGTCTGTTTGTACTAAAATATCAATTTTTTCATTTGGTAGATGCTTTATTTCTTTAGCCACAAAACCGTTATGGCACCCAACATCTAATGCCATAGAAAAATTTCGTCGAATATCAGCTAAACGATCAACTAACCTTTTAGCCATTTCCTTGAAGAGAAAGTCGTGTTCGGATAGAGAGGTGTAAGCTCTTTCACGGCGAAGGCGTAATAGCTGTCGATCGAATATTTCTATTTGTTTTACCATTTTATCTATATCAAATTGAATTATAGTATTATTCATACTTAGACTAGCGAATTACAAAATAGAATGTGAATTATTTAAGTATAAAACTAGTTTAATATATATTTTAAATATATAATTGAGTTATTCAATTTTGACGTAGCCTTACTTGTTCCGAAATTTTATTCGTCTAATGAATAAATATGATATATTATAAATCATATATTTGGGATAAGTATGTTTTTTCAAGAATATCTAGCTCTCAGCTAAAATTAATATTGGAGACTTATAGGTAATGTCTGAGGTTGAAATATATACTGGCGTAATGTGTGGATTTTGTACTGCAGCCAAACGTTTACTCAATGAAAAAGGTATAAATTATACTGAAATGGACGTTACATCTCAACCTGGTAAGCGAGATGAGATGATAGAACGTACAAATGGCCGCCGTACAGTTCCTCAGATATTTATTAAGGGCGAATACATTGGTGGTTGTGATGATTTGTATACCTTAGAGGCAAATGGTCAGCTGGACACAATGTTAGATTTATCTTCATAATCTCATTAGGAATTAAAAATTATTTTTTGTAAGTCTTTTTTAGCTGAGTGAATCACTATCCTAAACAAATTATTTATAACCGCTATCAGTAGAATGATATTGGTGACTATAGGTGCTGCAGGCAATGCAAAGCTCATATTCAGTTGTTAATCCGTAAAAACTAACTACCCGAGCTTATTGAGGGCAAAGCTTTTTATATAAGATCCATCTTGTTTTTATTTCAGCACTTGTTATTTTGTTATAAATGCTCAAATTAAATACTATAAAATATTGACATGATAGTTTTTTAAAAAACTTAACATATGTGGCTGAAGTTATACGACATGATTAGCTTTAATCTAACCTGTTCTAAAGGTCATGAATTTGACGGATGGTTTCCTAATTCAGACCGGTTTGAAGAACAGATAAAGAATAAACAAGTTTTATGCCCTGATTGTGGTGATAAGAATGTTACTAAGTCCATAATGGCTCCGGCTGTTGCTTCTAAAGGTGAGAGCAAACGTAAAGACTTGGTGGAAGCTCATGAGATGCGCAAGATGCTTACGCAAATGCGTGACCATGTTGAAAAAAACTTTGATGATGTTGGTGATCAATTCCCAGAGGAAGCCCGAAAGATTTATTATGGTGAATCTGAAGCAAGAGATATTTATGGTAATGCCACAGATACCGAGGCCGAGCAATTGGCTGAGGAGGGGGTTCCGGTAGGTCGTTTACCATGGGTAAAGAGACCTAATAGTTAAAATCATTTTATATTAAACAAAAATGATTATGTGAGTTTTTTTCCAAAACCCATATAATTTACGTCAAGGTTAGTTTGATTAAGAGACCATGTGTCGGACAAAGGATTGTAGGTTACACCAGTTAACTCTGTAACACTAATTCCTGCAACCATAAGCGCACTATCGAATTCGGATGGACGTACGAATTTTTTCCAGTCATGAGTTCCTCGTGGTAACCATCCAAGAATATATTCTCCTCCTATAATTGCCAGTGCAAAAGCTTTTGCTGTACGGTTTAAAGTTGAAAAAAACATTAAGCCTTCTTTCTTAACAGCTGCTCCACATGAAATTAAGAAAGATTGGACATTAATAACGTGTTCTACTACTTCCATATTCAGCACAATATCAAATTCAAGGTTTTCTTTACTTAATTCTTCGATAGTAATTTGACGGTAATCCAATGATAAAAATGATGAATCTGCGTGTATTTTGGCTATTTCAATATTACGAGACAAAACGTCTATGCCCGTTACATTAGCCCCCAATCGTGCAAGAGGTTCGCATAAAAGACCACCTCCACATCCTATATCAAGAACGGAAAGGCCCGTAAGTGGTGTTAAAGATGTTTTATCGAGATTAAAATAGTCACAACAATTATTACGAATATATTCTAGGCGTACAGGGTTAAATTTATGTAATGGCTTAAATTTACCTTCTGGATCCCACCATTCCTCAGCCATAGCCTTGAATTTATCTAATTCTATAAGATCTATAGAAGAATTAATATCAGAGTTATTTTTAGTATTGACCATGATTAGTCCTACCAATGCCACTTGTCATGAATTCAATTACTTACTATGGATATGATATGCTCTATTAACAAGTAAGCGAATTGACGCGGTACTAGGATAGAAATGTAGTTTATAATATATTGCGGGGTAGTTAAATTGACTAATGGTCAGGGCAATAGCCAGATAGTCATGAAGTTTGGTGGTACGTCGGTTGCTAATATTGACCGTCTGACAGCTGTTGCGGCTAAAGTTAAAGCTGAAGTTCTGCGCGGTAATAAAGTGGCGGTAGTTGTATCTGCCATGTCTGGAGTTACAAATGACTTGGTTGCACTAGCTAACGAAGCCGGATCGTCATATGAAACAAATGAGTATGATGCAGTGGTAGCAACTGGGGAACAGGCAACTAGTGGTCTTTTATCACTCTGTCTGCAAAAAATTGGAGTACCAGCTCGTTCATGGCAAGGATGGCAAATTCCTATTTTGACAGATGAAAATCATGGTAAAGCGCGTATAATTGATATTGATACTTCTGAACTAAAGGCTAGTCTACTAAGCAACATAGTCTGTGTTATTGCGGGCTTTCAGGGTTTAAGTCCACAGAAGCGAATTACCACATTAGGAAGGGGTGGGTCTGATACTACCGCAGTTGCTTTAGCCGCCGCTCTATCTGCTAGCAGGTGTGATATTTATACTGATGTGGATGGTGTATATACTTCTGATCCACGGATAGTGACGCGCGCAAAGAAGCTGGATAAAATAACATATGAGGAGATGCTTGAAATGGCGTCTCTTGGTGCTAAGGTTCTTCAGACTCGTTCAGTTGAGTTGGCGATGAACAATAGAGTGCCTTTACAAGTTTTATCATCTTTTAATGAAGGAGTAGGCAGTGATTTATTGGGAACACAGGTTGTAGCAGAGGAAGAAATAGTGGAACAAGAAATCGTGAGCGGTGTTACCTACAGCCGTGATGAGGCAAAAATTACTTTATTACAAGTGCCTGATAGGCCAGGTGTAGCTGCAGCAATTTTTGGACCTTTATCAGATGCAAATGTAAATGTAGATATGATTGTCCAGAATATTTCTGAAAATGGCAGTGCTACAGATCTTACATTTACTGTTCCAAGAAGCGAGTTGGCTAAGGCTCTTGAAGTACTTGAAGCATGTAAGAATGATTTAGGTTTTATAGCATCAGTATCTGATGATAATGTTGTTAAATTGTCAGTTGTAGGTGTTGGTATGCGCAGTCATGCTGGGGTAGCTAATCGTATGTTTGCTACTTTAGCAGAACATAATATTAACATTTTAGTAATTTCTACATCTGAAATTAAGATTAGTGTTCTAGTTGCCGAAGAATTTACGGAACTCGCTCTGCGCGCACTCCATACGGCCTACGGATTAGATGCATCCTAGCCCAATATTAAATAATTCACTTATTTGGTAATAATCATGATATCTAAATTAATATTTAAGTATAAAACTAAGTCTGAGTAGGCTTATAACATTAAAATTTGCAAGTTTTATTTTTAAAATTTCTAATAAACTATATGTTTTGTGAATGTTTGGATTGTGTCGAAAATATTGTGGTTAAAAGGAATATGGACCATGGCTATGATTGTAATAGATAACTAAAGACGATGTAAAATATGGCCGCTCAAGAAGGATTGCTAACCCATTCAGCTGGAGCTTTCTTAAAAGAAGCAAGAATAAATAGTAAAATCAGCTTGTCTGAAGCCTCCGCCTACTTACGTATTAATATAAAGTACCTTAAGTTAATTGAAGATAGTTGTTACGAAGATTTACCTGGCCCTACTTACGCAATAGGTTTTATTCGTTCTTATGCCGAATATCTAGGCGTTGATGCTAAAAGTCTGATAGACCAATATAAGGAAGAAACAGCTAATTTAAATGTTTTACCTGGACTTGAGTTTCCCTTACCCGCAAATATAGGTTGGTTTCCCTCGGGAAAGATAGTTTTGATTTGTGTGTTTTTCTCTCTTTTTGCGCTCGTTGGATGGTTCATTCTTGATTCTGATGATTTGCCAAGCACTACTAAAATTCCTCTACCACCTGGCTATAAAACCACTAATGATAGAGCAGAAAGTAAACAAAATTTATATAATGCTGCTAAGCGTAATAATGTTAAGGCTAAAGAAGATATTATCTCCTATAAACCACCTAAACCAGAAAATCTCAGAACTAATGATAGTAACAAAGAACGTAATCTGCCAAAAACTAGCTCTAACAAAACTCTAATAGTTGCGTTAGAAGATATATCTCCAAAACCTAAGGAATTAATCAATAAAAATATAAAGGATGAGAGATCTAAACCTAATCCTTCCGATAACACTGAGTTGTTAAAAAATAAAAAAGAATCGGCCATTGGAAGGACTTATGGGAAAAAAGAGAAAAATTCACGAATTGTAATAGTTGCTGAATCTGATAGTTGGGTCCAAGTAATAGATAATAAGAAAAATGTAATAATGAGTCGGATGTTTCGAGTAGGGGATCGTTATAATGTTCCCAATAAATCAGACTTAACATTGTTGACTGGCAATGCTGGAGGCTTAAAATTTTTAATAGATGGTAAAAGTGTGCCTAAAATTGGTGCTGATGGGACCATATTAAATAATGTTCAGCTCGATATAGAATTATTGAAGCAGGGAATGGCTGTAAACTAGTATAAATCATAGAAAAGTAATTTTTGATGGACTGGAACGGCTTGATATTTTGGATTGCTGCGCGCATGTTATGATAAATAGGGTTCCATAATAAGTTTATACTTTTTGTTACAGGAAGATACTATGAGTGTTCGCCCATACAGGGAAATTGACCGACGCAAATGTCGCAAGATATTCGTAGGAGATATACCTGTGGGTGGAGATTCTCCAATTGCAGTTCAGTCAATGACTAACACAATAACGTCGGATGTATCAGCAACAGTTGAACAGATTCATGCTTTAGAGAAAGCCGGTGCTGACATAGTTAGGGTTTCATGTCCTGATGAAGATAGTACAAAAGCTTTGAAAGATATTTTACGTCAGGTTAGGGTTCCGATAGTAGCCGATATTCATTTTCATTATCGAAGGGCCGTGGAGGCCGCGGAAGCAGGGGTGGCTTGTCTGCGATTGAACCCGGGTAATGTTGGTTCGCGTGAAAGAGTGCGTGAAGTAGTAAAAGCTGCTCGTGATAATAATTGTTCTATGCGAATTGGAGTAAACGCTGGAAGTCTTGAGAAAGAGCTTTTAGAGAAATATGGTGAGCCTTGTCCTGAAGCATTAGTAGAGAGCGCCTTAAACTCTGCGAAGTTGTTGGAAGATGAGGATTTTAGAGAGTTTAAAATTTCAGTGAAAGCCTCGGATGTTTTTCTAGCTGTAGCAGCATACCAAAGTTTGGCTGAAGCATGTGATTATCCATTGCATATAGGCATTACTGAAGCAGGGGGTTTGCGCAGTGGCACCGTTAAATCGTCTATTGGCATGGGAATGCTATTATGGGCTGGTATAGGTGATACTATACGTGTTTCATTATCAGCAGATCCTGTTGAAGAGGTAAAAGTTGGGTTTGATCTTCTTAAATCACTTGGCTTACGCCATAGAGGAGTAAATCTGATATCATGTCCTTCCTGCGCTCGTCAGCAGTTTGATGTTATTGAAACGGTAAGAGTGCTAGAAGAACGACTAGAGCATATTACTACTCCTATGACAGTTTCTGTAATTGGTTGTGTAGTAAATGGTCCTGGAGAGGCCATTATGACAGATATAGGTTTTACCGGAGGTGGAAGAGGTACGCATCAAGTTTATATTGCCGGTCAGCCGCACCATCGCTTGAATAATAAGTCAATAGTTGATCATCTGGTGAAGCTAATTGAGGAAAAAGCAGTGCAAATTGAGATGGATAGTGATAGTGAAAAAGCCAGCTTATCTACAGCAGCTCAATAAATACAATATTTTAGGAAACTAGTTTTGAGAAAACTGCAGCCAGTACGTGGAACAAAGGATTTATTAGGATCTGAGTCACTTGTCCAACGTTACGTTATTAATACTGCTCAGAAGATATCTGAGAGGTATGGTTATGAGCCTATTGAAACACCGGTTTTTGAATTTACAGATGTATTTAAACGCACTTTAGGCAATACTTCAGATATTGTAACAAAGGAGATGTATACCTTTGAGGACAAAGGCGGTGATAGCTTAACTTTAAGACCTGAAGGAACGGCAGGTATAGCGCGGGCTATGCTTTCTGATGGATTGCTAAACCAAACACCATTGAAGTGGTATTATTCTGGACCAATGTTTAGACATGAAAGGCCACAGAAAGGCAGACTTAGACAATTCCATCAGGTTGGCGTTGAACTTATTGGTATTGCTGAGCCTGTTGGAGACATAGAAGTTATTGACTTAGCTAGAGCTTATTTAGATGAATTAGGAGTATTACCTTTTACGAATCTTGAGATTAATACATTAGGAGATTCTCAAAGCCGCAGTTCTTACCGAGAGGTATTGGTTAGTTATCTGGAGGATTATCGTAGCAGTTTGTCTATGGAAAGTCAGAGTAGACTTGACCTAAATCCGTTACGTATTCTCGATTCAAAAAATGAAGAAGATAAGAACATAATTTGTAACGCTCCACCTTATACCGATTATTTAAATTATGAATCTGAATCCTTTTTTAATTCGGTGATTGCAGGTCTTGAAGATCTAGATATTCCTTATAAGGTTAATCCGCGATTAGTAAGAGGCTTAGATTATTATTGTCATACTGCGTTTGAATTTACTACCACTCGTATTGGTTCCCAAGGGACCGTTTTAGCTGGAGGACGTTACGATAATTTAATTACCATGATGGGAGGCAATTCTACTCCGGGAATAGGTTGGGCCGCTGGAGTAGAACGTTTGGCTATGTTAGCAGATTTTGAGTTGGATAAACGAAGAGCTATTATAGTCATTGGTATAGGTGCAGCTGGAGAAAGACTCGCTGTAAAACTAGCAAAAGATCTCAGACAATCAGAGTTTAAGATAGAATTGAATTACCGAGGTGGTTTAAAAAGGGGATTACGTAGAGCTAATAAAATTGGAGCAGCCGCGGCAGTTTTTATAGGTGATGAAGAACTATCACGTCAGAGCGTTACATTAAGAAACTTAGATGATGGATCTCAAACAGAGGTAAGTTTTTCAGAGTTGAAAAATTACTTACAAAAGTACTTCTAGTTTTTATTAATTAGTAATATTCAAAATATGAGTTTTTTATTTGAAATCTCATACATATTTTATTGTTAACCAAAAAAGTACATCGTTCTAATTAAGTACCAGTTTTTTAGGAGTATGGCTACATATGAGTCTGGAAGATAAGTTAGATAGAGTTGTTGATCGACACAAAGAACTAGAAAGCCTGCTATCGGAAGTAGATGCTAGTGATTCTCAGTCCTATGCAAAATTATCGAAAGAATATTCTGACCTAACTCCTGTAGTTTCATCTATAAACTCTCTAAAAGATTTACGTAAAGAATATATTGATCTTAGTTCTTTATTAAATGATGGAGATCTTGATGAAGAGATGAAATTAATGGCAGAAGCAGAGCTACAGGATCTCAAGGACCGTGAACCGGAAATAGAAAAAAAATTACAAATAATGCTGCTGCCTAAGGACTTAGCAGATTCTAAGAATGCAATTCTCGAAATTCGTGCAGGTACAGGAGGAGATGAAGCAGGGCTTTTCGCTGCAAATTTATTTCGTATGTACCAGCGCTATGTTGAGTTACATGGCTGGAAAATAGAGGTTATGAGTGCAAGTAATACAGGTATAGGTGGTTATAAAGAGATAATTGCTAGCATTACAGGAAGAGATGTATTTTCGAGACTCAAGTTTGAATCAGGAGTGCATAGGGTTCAACGTGTCCCAGAGACAGAGAGTAGTGGGCGTATACATACCTCGGCTGCAACCGTCGCTGTTTTACCTGAAGCTGAAGACTTAGATATTGATATCGCTGATAGTGATTTAAGAATTGATACCTATAGAGCTTCTGGACCAGGAGGCCAGTCAGTAAATACAACTGATAGCGCTGTAAGAATTACCCATTTACCAACGGGATTAGTAGTTACACAACAAGATGAAAAGTCTCAACATAAAAACAGAGCTAAGGCAATGAGAGTTTTACGGGCTCGTTTGTATGAGTATGAGCGGCAGTTGCAGCAAGATGAGCGTTCAGCAAACAGACGCAGCCAAATTGGTTCAGGCGATCGTTCAGAACGTATACGTACCTATAATTTTCCCCAAGGCCGAATTACTGATCATCGTATTGGGCTAACCCTTCATAAGCTAGAAAAAGTTTTAAATGGTGAAGGATTAGACGAAGTAATAGATTCTCTTATTACCGAAGATCAAGTGACAAGATTAGGTAGTGATATATAGCGCTATGTATAATTAAACATATTAAGAATGAAATACGAGCAAGAAAAAATTTCTAGTGTCTTAGATGTTACCATTACTGATTTTGAATTAGGAAACATTGATTCAGCGCATTTGGATGCGAGATTACTCTTGTGTGCTGCTACAGGTTTGTCTGATCTTGCTTTAATTACACAACCAGAGCGTAAACTTAGTGTATCTGAAGCAAAGCATTTTTATGAAATGGTTTTACGACGATTGGCTAATGAGCCGGTATCTCAAATTCTTGGATATAAAGAGTTCTGGTCACTAAAATTTGAAGTTTCCTCAGATGTCTTAACACCTAGGCCAGATTCAGAGACAGTTATAGAAGCCTTTATGAAGTATATAAAAAAACCTACAGATAAGATTCGTGTTCTGGATTTAGGTACAGGTACTGGGTGTCTTTTATTGGCGTTATTGAGTGAATATCCAAATGCAGAAGGTGTTGGAGTTGATATAGAAAAATCTGTTGCTTTATTAGCCCAAAGAAATGCAGAACGTCTAGGTTTAAATAATCGATCAGCTTTTATGGTAGGTGATTGGGGCGAATCAATTGATAGTAAATTCGACATTATTATTAGTAACCCCCCTTATATCTCTAGCTCCCTTATAAATAATCTTTCACCGGAAGTTGCATTATATGAGCCCAGATGTGCCTTGGATGGTGGGCTCGATGGTTTAGATTCCTATCGAATTTTATTTCCATTTGTAAAAAGTAACTTATTATCTGGGGGCTTGGCTTTTTTTGAAATATCGTTTGATCAGCAGGAAGTTATTAAAACTCTGGCTAAAACGCATGGTTTAGGTTTTTTAGGCTTTCAATTAGATATTACGGGCATTCCTCGTGTTGCTATTTTGCGTCAGCTTTAGAATAGATTAATTTTTTTTAAAAAAAAGCTTGGAATATTAGCTCTATTTTCTTAGTGTATGTATAGTTTACATTGCAACAATGTCTATGTGATCACAATCTAGTAGGCATTTGCGTTTAAGGTAACTCTCCGAATAGAATGACCGCTAGCCAATTTACCGCAGGGGTAAGCGGATATTAGCATAATCTATAGATTAGGCTTTAACATGGGATGTTAAAATATCCTAAAGCGGTTTTAAAACCCGGAATATAATAGAAATGCGACAAAATTCGAATGCACGGCGTTCTAGAGGCCGAGGAAATAGAAAGCAAGGAAACTCACGTAATCAAGTTTTTGACAGTAATGGCCCTGGAGCCAGGGTTCGAGGTAATTCTGCGCAGGTTTATGAAAAATACCAGCAATTGGCGAGAGATGCTTCCTCTGGTGGAGATAGAGTTGCAGCTGAAGGTTTTTTGCAGCATGCAGAACATTATTATAGATTGATGGAAGCTGCTGGACTAAATCGTGATAATAATTCTTCGGAGAATAATCAGCAACAATCCAGTCAACAAGAACAAACAGCAACACAAGAATCTGTTCCACAAAAAAATGATTCTGCGGAAAATAATCGTAAGGATCAGAGTAATGAAAATAGTGAAGCTATAATTGAGCACCCCCCCGAAAGTGTAGCGGCTCTCATTGAAGCTGTTGAACAAGGAAACATTGACCGCCAAGAAGAGACGGCTTCATCTGAAAGTTCAATTCTAGATAGAAGTGGGGAATTAAAGCCTACGCGACGTTCTAGAGTAAAAAGAAGTGGGCCTGGTGCTAACGGGCGCAGAAAACAAAACAAGGCCGTAGATAGGGAGCTAGCCGAAGATGGCGATGTAGAAAATAAAGAAGAAAATAAACCTGTTAGCGCCTAGGTATTTTTAAATTTAATAAAATTCTTTTATGTCTCTTTTTAACTCATTTTACTAAGTAGATGAAAAGTTGAATCTATTTTTTTTCTCAAATTGATAAAATTATTTAACTCAGTACCTTTTAGGTTTTCTCCACTAGGAATTTTTACTGATCTAGGGTTTATTTTTTTACCATTTCTTAAAACCTCATAATGAAGATGTGGGCCTGTGGAAACCCCTGTGGAACCCACATATCCAATAACTTGTCCTTGTTTTACTCGCTTGCCATTTCTCATCCCTCGTGAATATTTTGACAAATGAGCATAAGCAGTTTGGTAAGTTCCATTGTGGCGAATTCTGATGTATTTACCATATCCACCATTCCTGCCTATTTTAATTATAGTTCCGTTACCAGCTGCGTAAATTGGTGTTCCCGTTGGCGCTGCAAAATCTACTCCCGCATGCATGCGATTATATCCGAGAATGGGGTGTTTACGTTTACCAAACCTAGAAGAGAGTCTTGCCCCGTCTATCGGTGTGCGCATTAATGTTTTTCTTACGCTTTTACCTTTTTTATTAAAGTAATCAGTGTTTCCCTTGTTAGTAGTGTATTTATAAAGTGGTATCTCTGTTTTCCTTAGGGTCATTTTTGCATATTGTATATCTCCTTCGTGAACGATATCCCCATTTTCACCTAGAAATTGTTCGTACATAAGTTCAAAATTGTCTCCTTGCCAAATATCTCTTTGGAAGTCGATGTCAAAACTATATATTCTAATTAATTCGGCTAAAACTCTCTGCGGAATTCCTATTCTGTTACCATCAACAAAGAGGCTAGAATTAACTTTTCCTGATTTTACAATAATCTTCTTCTGCAAATTAGGTTTTTTCTTAGTGACTTCATATTTACCCTTTTCGTTAAGTTTAACCTCTATTAGCAGATCATAAGATATAGCTATTTTTAAACTACTTAGAAAATACTTTACGGCATTATTTTTTTGTAAATTATTTTTTTTGGGGTAAAGAGTTATTTGTAATTTATCTCCAACATTTAAATTTCTTCTTGGATCATAAACTTTTTTTAATGATTGAATTGCCGAATGAGCTTCAGTTCGTTCAACGTCAGCTCGTATTAGAACTCCCATAAGATTATCACCTTTTTCGATTTTTATTACACGAGTAATAAGGGTGGGGAGGGGGCTATCAGTCTCGGCTTCCCATTGAGAAAACTTTTGAACTTGTGAGAATGAGGGAATGTATCGGTCAGTTTCAAAGGGTAGGTATAAGTTATTTTTTCCTAATAAAAACCCACTGACGTAAGCTATGGCTAGAATTACAAAAACAAAGCCAGCCAGCAGTACAATAGCTCTTGGCTTTAGTAGGTAACTGAATCTAATTTTATAGCCCATATAGAATATAATCTACATTTTTTGAAAAATTAAAAGTAGAGAGGATCAATAAATAAAAATAATTTTTTTATTTTAATAAACAACTGCTTGGGGAATATTAATTTTAACTAATGTTCAAAAATATTATTAATTAAACTATAACAGTGTTTTGGTTTTATTAACTGACATCTCAATTCTTCGGTAATAAAATGCAAGAGTTAAAGCTCGAACAACCATAAATATTATTACAGACAACCAAAGTCCGTGGTTTCCATAAAGATTAGGGAGTGAAAACAATGCTACAATATATAGGGCTACAGATATTATCATTGCGTTTCGCATTTCGGCTGAACGAGTGGCGCCAATAAAGATACCATCTAATTGATAGGCCCATACAGAAAACAGAGGCAAAATAATAACCCAGTTCATATAACCATAAGTATAAGTGCGTAGTTCAGTTATATTTGTTAGTAGCCTAATAACCGATGGTCCGATACAGGCATAGATTATAGCATATATTGCAGCTACTATAACTGCCATTATTGTTCCAGTTTTTACGTAACTTCGTAAAGCTTTTTTATTTCTAGCTCCTATTGCCTCTCCAACTAGGGCAGAGGTTGCATGAGCAAAACCATCTAAACCATGGGCTAAAAACGATTGGAAATTCATTAGAATGGCATTTGCTGCTAATACAGTTGTACCCAATGCAGCTCCGCTCCAAGTAAGTAATGACCAGGCTAGGATCATAGATAGAGTTCTTAGAAATATATCACGATTAACCCTAAAAGTTTTTCCTAGAGCTGCTGTATCAAGAATGCGTGACGTTTCCCATTTTCCACCAATTTTCTTAAGATGAAATATAGCTAAGAATAGTCCCACAAATACTCCCACGTATTGAGAAATTACTGTGGCTAAAGCAACCCCCTTAACATCCCAGCCAAGTTCCAGAACAAACCATAAGTCTAGGATTGCATTTAGAGCGTTAATAAGAACCTGGATAACTAGTGCCGTGCGCACATATTGCATACCTAAAAGCCATCCAAGAATACCATAGTTCACCAGGGTGGCAGGAGCTCCCCATATACGATAGTCAAAATAATCCCCAGCTAATAGTTCTAGGTAAACTTCGCCATTAACTAAAGCCAGCGCACAGGTACGAATGGGTGTTTGTATAATGATGACTAAAGTTGAAATTATAATACCTACAAAGATGGCTCGGGCGAGAACTGCCCTTATTTCATCTTTATTATTACTGCCCTTTGCTTGAGCTGCGAAACCAACTGTTCCCATGCGCAAAAAACCAAACCCCCAGTAAACAAAGCTAAAAACCATTGCGCCAACTGCCACCCCGGCAATGTAAGCTGTGTCCGGTAGATGCCCCATAACAGCAGTATCAACAAGTCCGAGCATGGGAACAGTTAAGTTTGATAGAATAGTAGGCCAGGAAAGCGCCCAAATGCGGCTATAGGGGCCTTTTGGCAGGGGTCTAATCATATTAAAACAAATCATTCTTGAGGTCAGATAATGAGGCTGGGATTAGCGACCAACAGAATAGGCTTCTTGAAACCTCGGATGAGCGGCAGCTTTAAGTAACCATTCGCCATTTATTTTTTCACGCCCGACAGCGGTCATCCTACCTAAAGACCAATCATCAGTTAGTTCAATTTTATGGCCACGATTCCTTAGGGAAGTTATTGTTTCCACCGATAATCTATTCTCTGCTTTTACTACTGCTGGTTGAAAAGTACGAGGGTAGAAACTTGATGGCATATGATCGGTATGAAAATTTGGAGCATCTATTGCTTCTTGAAGATTCATTTTATGGTGGGTATGTCGAAGGAACATAGTTAGTGCCCACTGATCCTGAGCATCACCTCCTGGCGTTCCAAACGCTAATACTGGTTCTCCATCTTTTAAGGCTAGTGTTGGGCTTAGTGTTGTTCTTGGTCTTATGCTCGGTCTCAAAGTTGTTGGGTAGCCTTCTTGTAGCCAAAACATCTGGGCCCGTGTTCCTAAACAAAAACCAAGCCCGGGAATTACTGGTGAGGATTGCAACCAGCCTCCACTAGGCATACAACTCACCATATTTCCGGATTGATCTACTGTATCAAGGTGAACAGTATCACCGTCTGATGGACCATGTATATCTGCAGCTGGACCTATCCTTTTGTCATTATTTTTTGTTTGTGATGTATTAGGCTCGCCTGCTCCAGCCGGAAGAAATGCCTTAGGGTCAGCTATATTAAATTCAGCTAATTTTGGTTGACGATTATTAGGGCTACCAGGAAGTAGCTCGGTAGATGCTTCAGTAGAAATAAGCTGTCTTCTATTGTCATTATAGGTATCAGATAATAAGGTTTCTAATGGAACATCATTTATAGCAGGATCACCATAC
>MDSW01169892.1_pt1 | contig 15790 bp, 11 predicted proteins | sample 811171 | NCBI WGS metagenome assembly MDSW01 (sample SAMN05326641, study PRJNA326480) | marine metagenome | isolation source: seawater | place: Atlantic Ocean: North West | collected 2012
AGCAGTGGAAAGAACCATGAGCGTGTAGAACCAACCACGAGTCTGGTCTAGCCCTTCGGCAATGAAATGAGCAGGAAATATGGTTGTTTCGAACTGTTCTTTGTTCTCGAAAGGGTAATGTTGTTGCGCATAAGGCATAGATCCAGACTCAAACCAACAATCGAACACGTCATCCACCCGCCGCAAAGCAGGATATTGACTCCCGCGACTGGAGGGAACTTCCAGGTGATCTATGAAGTGCCGGTGTATGTCGTTAATTTTCTTCCCCGTCGCATCCTCAAGTTCCTTGATGGACCCAAAAACCCGAACCTCATTTCCGTCCTCGGAACACCATACCGGAATGGGAGTACCCCAGTATCGGTTTCGACTAATTGACCAGTCATGAGCGTTCTCGAGCCAGTTGTGAAAGCGCTTCTCTTTAACGTATGAGGGAACCCAGTATGTCTTGGCGTTATTGTCAAGGAGACGAGATTTGAGATCCTCTACCTTGACAAAATACGATGCAACTGCCTTATAAATGAGTGGCGTGTGAGATCGCCAGCAGTAAGGGTAAGAGTGAACTAAACGAGCATTGTCGACGAGTCTACCCAGCTCCTTGATCGCAACGATCAAATCCTTGTCTGCCTCCTTGACGTGCTTACCAACAAAAGGTGCTGACACAGGGTGGCAGAAGCAGCCGTTCACGTCAACGGGATCAGGAAGCACACCTCCTTTCTCGATGATACCGCTTGAGAGACACACGCGATAATCATCTTCACCGTAGGCGGGTGCCTGATGTACGACACCAGTACCGCTATCGTCGGTCACATATGAGTCGACACAAACCTTAAAGGCTGTTGCCTTCAAAGTTTCTGCAAAAAATGGAAAAATTGGCTGATAGCGCAAATCTTTCAGCTCCATCCCAACCACCTTCTTAAGGACTTCCCAGCCTTCCGCAAGATCGTCTGATTTTCCACCCTTTATTTTCTTTGAAGCTCCAGGAAGCGCCCTGACTCTAACTTCAGCGACGACGAAAACACGACCCGAGGGATTCCTAATGTATACATACGTGAACTCGGGGTTGACGCAAAGTGCAAGATTTGATGGCAGCGTCCATGGTGTCGTTGTCCAGGCGACAAACGCAGCTCCCAATTTGCAGTCAATTATCGGGAACGAGACCATCACGGCTGGGTCGGACACATCTCGATAGTCGAGACCAGCTTCAAAGTTGGAAAGCGGGGTATTGCACGCTGTAGAGTAAGGCATCACCTTGAAGCCTTTGTACACCATGTCCTTCTCCCACAAGGACTTAAAGACCCACCATACCGACTCCATAAAATTTGGATCGAGGGTTTTGTAGTCATTTTCGAAGTCGATCCATCGGCCAGTGCGAGATACCGTCTTTTCCCATTCCTTCGCGTATCGCATAACGATGCTGCGACACTCTTCGTTGTACCTATCGATCCCAAGCTTTAGAACATCCTCTCTGCCTTTGATTGCGAGTTTCTTGTCGATCTCATACTCGACCGGGAGGCCGTGACAGTCCCATCCGAATCTTCGAGTAACGTGATGGCCGGTGGAACACGCAAATCGAGTCACGACATCTTTGATTGTGCCAGCAAGAATATGTCCATAGTGGGGGAGTCCAGTGGCGAAAGGGGGACCGTCATAGAAAACGTACTGTGGTCGACCCTCACTGCGCCTCAGTTGCTCTTTAAAAGCGTCTGTCTCCTTCCAAAACTGGAGGATATTCTCTTCCTGTGGACGTGCATGGATAATGAAGACAAGGGCAATCAGCATACATCGAACGAGTAGAGTGAGTTGCGTCAGGGCAGCTCGTGCGCCGCGAAAATAGTAGCTGCGTACATGAATGGCGGCGGCGGCGGTCGTGGGTTTGGCGTGTCTATTGGAGGAGGGGAGAGTCGCTCACCTGCCAAGGGAAATTGTAATCCTTCCCCTCGACGACATCTTCGAGGGTACTCATGATTCTGCGTGGAAACTCGGATGACCTCGGGCGCACTGGAAGGGGCCTGCTGGTGAACAAGGGTTTTGGTTTTTGTCGGATTTTTGGACCAGCCGTCTTCGTGTTTCTGAGAAGTCCGATGAGACGAGGGCTAAAACCGAAGATAGACTATCAAAAAGGCGTAATGATGAAGACAATAACGGGTACCAAATCTTTGTTTGTTCGGTTTTAGAGAATTCCTGAGATCGAGATTACTGAAAGTACAAGTTTTAAAGCACACCAGATTACCCAGAGATGATTTAGTTTGTTAATGCCTCTTAATATCATACGAAAGTACTTTCGAATGTACTTTCGAAAGTAGTTTTTTTCATGTACGAAAGCACCATACTTAAATCCGTAGATTTCAGCCCAGTTCGCTTTCGACACGACGCGAGCCTTCGGAAAGTAGTCCTAATTTTAATTAGGTTAGGATAGGTGGTACTGTTGGCTGCAAATAAACGTGCGTTTGCCAGTCTAACGAAAAAGCCCTATGGTGACGAGTCGTACGAAATCGTAGACGTCTCCCGGTTACGCCACGCAGCGCTGCACGGCCGTTCTCCGGGGAGCGGGAGCGATTCGTAGCTTATTCAGAACATCTTGAGACGGCATTTCCTTGCGTCACACTACGAAACGGGTAAACAGTCCCTGGGAAATTTCCTTCCTGATGGAGAGTGTACAGGGAGTGCACAGGGAGTTGTGACCTGGCGACATGACGAGCAGGACGAAAGTGACACACGCGGCGATACGTCTTAGATGCGCAGCTCTACTCAACGTTTCACCTTCAGCTTCAGAACTGGACATCAAGAGGGCGTTCAGGGAAAAGGCAAAGACACTGCACCCGGACACCGCAGGAGTGCGTCATGAAGACGGTCGTGACTTCGGCGAGCTTCGTGAAGCTTACGAATTTCTTCTTAAACACGGGTCCACTGAAGACGTTGCCGTGGATAATGTGTATGGACCAGGCATGCAGGCGAGGTTTGAAGCTGCAAAAATGTGGCGCGAACGTCAAGGCTCACAGAACACTCCCATCAAAGCGGCGAGGGATCTCAAACTCAAAGACCACGACTTCAAGACATCTCGATGTTTCAACAACGATCCAACTTGTGGTCCCGATCCTGTGCAACCCGTCCTCAATCAGAAACCTCACATACACGGCTCAGAGAATGAGGCAACGCTACAAGCCATCTTGCTCCGGCACAAGGCGAGGATCTCGACTCCTTGGGCCGGGAAATTCCCTACGCCGAACTCACTCTCCAGAGTATCGCAGACCACCACTAAGGTTTTTGCTGTGTCGACAATATTTTTTGGCATCGTGATAGTAGCCCCTTCTGGTCAACACTTCGGTTGGTGGTGATGTAAAATTAGACCGATTCTCGTTTGTGCGTGGGAAGTGGCATGAAGCTGGTTTGAGTGAGGTGCTATGTTTGTTTGCCTACCGAGCGAACGTTAGTTCGTTTTGATTGCTACCAGCTTTATGTGCTTGGGCTCTGTGACCTGTCGAATTGTATTTGTCCACATTATTTATTTAGGCAGCGAGCGATACGTCAATCCTCGTAAAGATCCACTTGTTCTTTTAAAGACAGCTATCATCGTCCGTGTGAGCAAGGGCTCCCTTGATGTTATGTTATGATATCAATAACCTTTCGTACCTTCAGTATGTGTTTATTTATCGTTGATTTCAACCTTGCGCTCGACATGCACAGACTTAGAAGTACTTTATATAATAAAGCAATAATGCGCAAGCATTTACTTTATTTGCTATAAGTTGTCATACGAATATAGCCTGCTGTACTTGATTTATGGATATATATTTTCGAAAGTATAATACCAGTATAATACTTTCGAATAAAGTACTTTCGAAAGTACTTAACAGAGCCAGAGCGTTTTTATTTCAGACCGTGGCAGATGTGGTGAACCTGGGACACTCGCTTGGGCGGGTCATACTTAGGGGAGACAATCTCACTCTGGCTAGTACGAAATTTGCACGTTGAAAGCTAACGAAGCCACCTTCTCCACCAAAATTGTGATGCTTTCTGACGTTCATTTCAAGCTCACAAACGATAAGGATACGACGTATCATTACGCCTTGAAGCTCGTCGGAGCAGCTCTGGAGAGCCAGGTGTCGACGAAGAAGCTTAGCTTGAAGCAACTTGAGTTGACACATATTGGACTCGCGAAGCTCGAGAGTTTCACGGAGGAGCTGCTACACTCGCGAAAGGCGAAATACGAAGCCGAACAGGCGTTTTTTACTGTTTTCCACGAGCTGCAGAAGGCACTCAAGGAGGACAAAGTTGCCCACGTCGACACGAGCACTCACACCAATCGTGTTCACGAAGCTGTAAACATGGTTCATGAAATTGTAAGACGCGGTGCTTTTTCGACGACGGACGCGTGCTCTTCTACTACTTCATTGACTTTTGTCCCGAAGCCCCCTTCATTAGCCAAGAATGGCTTGGCAAGCACTGCTGAGAGCTTGATTTTTTCCGATGAGTGGGCAGATGATGATCCTGTGATTTTTAACCTGCAGTCGTCAACGCAGGAATATAACACAAAAACGCACACGGGACATACAGAAGATGACGACAGGGTTCTTACACCGAAGCTTTCTCACGAGCAACTATCATTCGAATACCAGAAGATCTGGGCTTTGATTCAGAAAGAAACCTCGAGTAAATATGGTGCGAGCTGTCTTCTCGCGCATTTTACTGAGCTTGTCGCGGCGCAAAGGTCTGCCGAGGAGGCCACTGAAGCTGCACATGCCAGAGTTGACACAATAAAGCAAGATGTGTCATCCGCCTGGAATGTTCTCGCGATTCCTCGGGAAGCACCAACGCGCCGCGGTGTTGAAGGGTTTGTCACTGAACTTGAATCACTTCTCCGAGAGAAAGATGCGGTGACTGTGGCACTAGCGCAGTTGGTTGACGACAGGCGTTGTGCACTTGAGTCGGCGATTGAGGCAAAGCAACATTCAGTCGACCACGCGAATGCACTCATTCATGCAGAATCTGAGCTATTGTTTGCTCGAGAACAGAATGTCGCTCTGAAGACACATGTGTGTGAACTTGCGGAAGTGAATCACAAAACACGAAGACAGCTCGCGGCTGCGCGCAGCCGTTTACAACAGCTTGAGAGGGAGAAAGAAGTAATCATTGTACGAGAGGGGGAAACACGCCGTCGTGCTGATTCGTTGCAGGTGGAGGCACGTGAGTTACGCTGTAGGCTCACGACACGTGCGCATGAGGCTCATCGACATGCATCTATGGCCAAGAAAGCTTGTGCTGACTTAGAGCGCGAACGAGTATCAACTCATTTTTTAAAGGTCAGAGAGCAACGGCTAGAAGTCAAGGTACGCGAGCTTGCCAGCGAACTGGCAAGACGAGATACTGATTCTCTTAATGCATCGAGCATACAAAGCACGACGCACATCATTCAAAGTAACAGCAGCTTGGCTGCAAAGGAGCTTGGGCTGTTGGTTCAGGAGCTTGCCGAAGAAGAAAGGCGTGCAAAATTACGGGCTGTGGAAGCCGAGTCTGTTGCAGCTAATGCGTTTGCAGAGGTGAGGGCACTCAAGGCTCAGGTCAATGAAGTTTCTATGAGACGAGGGATGTAGGAACAGAAATGACATTTTGTGTTGATGAAGAACCTCACTCTATCGTTCTGCAAGGTGAAATCCTATGTCAAGCTACACCAGATGTATTGTATATCATGTCCATAGATTCGCCGAGTTATCCAAGAAGACCAAAAACAGAAGGCCGCAGTTAAAACCCAAGGATCAGCTCAAGCTACGTTACGCACCGACACCGTACCCTGAACTGAACTTGTACATGTACAGCACACCGATAAAAACTCCGAGAACGGCGCCAGCAAGAACCTGTAAAGGCGAATGTCCCAAAACTTCTTTGAGCTTTCGCTCGCTTATGGATTCGCCATGAAACATGTCGTCCAAGATTTTGTTCAAAACCTCGGCCTGCTTGCCAGCGTGACGGCGAACACCCGCAGCGTCGTACATGACAATGAGACTGAATGCCAGGCTCAAGGGAAACAATGTAGAACCAAGCCCATACTGATACGCTATCCCTGTGGTTAGTCCAACAACGAGCGATGTATGTGAAGAAGGCATGCCCCCCGAGTCAAACATGACTCGCCAGTCCCACCTTCCCTCGCGGTAAAATGCAGTGAAGTATTTCATAACCTGCGCTGTGAGCCAAGCCCAGAAGGCGCTCATGAACACGTGGTTACCGCTCAGATCCGTCAATGCAGTCCCGATAAGACCACTCAGCATCATGGCAGGCATCCCCGCTACGTCTCGCGTGCCTTGCAGCTTGTGGCTCTTGAAGAACCGATGAAGCTGGAGCTGCGCAAGCACTAATCGCACGTGGCACAACATCGATTTGAATGTCATTTCGATGGGAATCGAGCTGTTGGCGTTAGACCAATGGGACGAATCATTGAAACATGGCGCGTCCGATTCGATATCGCGCTCAGGGAACGTCATTGCTGTCATAGACGAAAAGAAGCTTCGTGCGACGCGCCTGCCTGGACCAGCTCTAATTCCCCACACGTTCGAGTTGTCCAACGGTTCGGATGGGCGCGGCGTGAACGTCATTTTCGATTTGACCTGCGAGGATGATGATCTACGTGGAGAGTGCGCAGGCCGTGGGGTGGGGCTTATCGGCGCCCCCAAACCCCAGCCCGCCGACTCGAGAGCAATCGCCCGCATGCTTGAGGGCCCTTGCCTTATCTTGCTTCGACAATGGTCCTAGAGAGTGCTCTTGAGCAAAGTTCTCGCGTTCAAGGAAGGATCAGGTTTGGAGATGTTGTTTCGTTCAGCTCCGTCCCTGCTTGCGTGACGCGTTTCAGGGATCCCTGGAAGAGCTACGCGCAAGTTGTCTTGCGCCCGAAGCCAGCAAAGGAAGAACAACTTTCCAAACTTTAGTCTGCCAGCAATAATATCATATATTACTTTCGTATATCATAAGTGTAAAAAGATACTTTCGAAAGTAGAGTATATAATATATATATATAATATGATAAAATATCATATCATCTATCTTATTATCATATTAATGGAAGATAGATATAGATCTATCACATATACGCACGTCTATCTCGCTCATGATGATGAATACTTTCGAAAGTAATACTTTCGAAAGTACGAATGAAGGTCGGTACCTTCGAAGGTACGAAGGTATCATAATATCATGCTTCTTTCTTCGTTCACCATACATGAATACCAGCAGGTAATATTACCTTTGCTTCACATATGATCGAAAGTACGAGATATTAGTCTACCTTCATTATTCTTCGCTCATCCTATACCTTCGAAGGTAGACTTCTAGAAGGTAGACTAGAGTAGATAGTCTACCTTCGTAGACTAGCTAGTAGTGTTATTCCACGAACAACGAAGATATGTCATACCTTTGATATTAATATTTAGCCGAATAGATAGGAATTTGCCACGCGAGGTCCTTCACTCCGTCGCGCAGCTCACCGCGAAAACACACACTCGCCGGCGCGGCAGCGGAGGTGCGCGGGCGATGGATGAGAACGATCCGGCACTCCGCCGTGCGGCTGGTGCTCTTCGAGCTTGAGTGGATTTCCTTTCTCGGGGCCGCGCGAGCCTACGGCGAGCGTGACGACTTCCACCTCGCGACGAACCTCTTCCTTTTTTCATAATGGAAACGCAGCTCTCTGTGATCGGAGGTTTTCAAGCCTCATTCCCTTCCACAGACCACTTGCAGCTCACTCGCATGCTTACAGCCGAAAAAGCGGCTCGATGCCCAAAATGTGAAATGACTGTCTCAAGGAAAGCGCAGTGGCATGACAAAGAATCAATCGAGACTTTTCTTGGTCAGTGCCAATGACTTTGCACGTGCCGTAAAACTCGTTGAACGAAACACAAAGTTGGTACGTGTAGTCACAGAGTCGCGAGGGAAGAAGCTCCTGCACGGTGGACTCTATTGAGTCAGGGAATTTTAGGATCGCAAGTGCGAGCAATCTCTCTTTCTCTTCCAACAAAAGCAAATCATCTGCATGGATATCTGTTTTGTATCTTTGATCCCCAGCACGTTCAAGAATTGAAGAAATCCTAGCATGTGTGTAAAGCAGGTACACCGCAGTGTTTCCCTTCAAGTCAAGCATGCGGTCGTAAGAAAATGTGTAGTTTGTCAAACGATTGTTTTGTAGGTCGGCATACTTCACCGCCCCGATTCCCATGATTCGAGATGCTTCCTCAAGCTCATCAGAGTCGAGAGCACTGTCTCTTTCGCGTAAGCTTTTGAGACACCTAGACTGCGCTTCAACTAACAAAGACTTTAACGGAACAGTGTCTCCTGATCGAGTTCGAAATCGTTTTCCGTCCTCTCCCATGACCAATCCAAAACCAACATGATTGAGTCGAACATGCAATCCTTCTTGATCAGCATTGAGCCATCCTGCACGATTGGCCGCGTCAAATACTGCCTCGAAGTGCCTGCTCTGGCCCATATCTGTCACGTAGATAATCCAGTCGGCTCGCTCCTCAGAAATTCTCTGGCGCATAGCCGCTAGGTCAGTTGACGCGTAGTTGAATCCACCATCACTCTTCCTGCAAATAAGAGGCGGTTCATCGTTACCCTGGAATATGCAAAGGGCGCCATCGCTCTCAACAGCAATATCCTTCTTGATGAGATCGTCGAGGACATCGGGAATCATGTGGTTGTAAAAGCTTTCACCTCTTTCTAGAATTTTTATGCCAAGCAACTCGTAGATTTCCTCAAACTCACGGCGGCTTATCTGCGTTCAAAAGCAGTTTTGTGATGGAAGTTTAGAGATCTGACAAAAGAGGGCGATTCTCCAAAACAAAGCAGATTGTCCAAAAAGGCTGCTTTTCAACAAAATTCATGCAAGGGTATCTTTTCCAGAAAAAGACGCGGAATTGAAACTAAGTCGCCACTTTTGCGATCTGGTGTAAACCCAGCTTGAAACTTGTAATCTCGAGCTCAGGATTTCTCCAAAAAAAAAAAAAGGACCGAGGCGGAAAGGAAATTGACTTACCTCGCAAATGTCCTTCCACTTATCAATCATTTCTTTGTCACCAGCTTGCAGCTGCACAACTGCTGCTTGCGAACGTAGCTGCAAACGTAGAAAACGTCAATACAAATACAGTCAGGATCTACGAAGTTCGAAGCAATGAGGGCTGTGGGAGCTGCACCTTGAAATTTTCTTCACTGTCGAACCGGACCTTTGACTCCTGCAACAGATGTCTGTGTGTGAGCAGCATGTTTCAATGTAATCTGGCATGAACGTTTTCCCTACCTTATAAAATTCTTGGAGATCACGTATTTCATATTCAGACTCTGTCTTGTCATGAAGATGCGTCAAAAGCATGCCAAACTGGGTTCCCCAATCACCAACGTGGTTTAGCCTATTGTGCAAAGGGTGCTCTGCTCAGCTTGTTGCCTGAGTAATCCTGGACACGTTTCTTTCAAAGAGCAGCGATTGTGTGATGTGGCGTACCGTATGGTTTCGACACCGATCGCCTCCAGGGCTCGACAAATAGTTTCTCCAATTATCGTGCTTCTGAGGTGACCTACGTGCATCTCCTGTTGCCCAAAAAAAGATTTATTGTTATTGAGTGTTCGCAAAAACACGGTCACAGCAACCAGACTCGCACCTTTGCAATGTTAGGAGATGAATAGTCGACGATAGCACGCCGTGAAGCGAAAGAAGACAGTTTCGGCGAAGCAGCTTTTCCATCTGATTGGTTGAAGTTAGAAAGTGATGAGAGATAGATATAGGATTTGGGACAAATGTAAAGGTTGTTCTCGTAAATGTGTTGGGACAGGCGAACGACCATACCAACTGCATTATGCACCACATCGCCAACTCGTTGAGCCAGAAGTGAGGGCTTAAAAGTCACGTTGATAAAACCTGGACCAGCGACCGAAGTGGAAGCGAAGAGGTTCCCCTTTCCGGGCAAGGCCTATGACGACAATAAGTTCATATTATCAGCGCCAATGTGGGAGGGAAAAAATGTCGTGGCGCAAGCGCGTCCACAGTCTATATTTACCTCAACAATTGCTTCCGCGAGTGAACGAGGATTAGAGTATTTCGTGTCTCCCTGTTTTTTCAGCTCCGCGAACATTTGCATCGCGCTATTGCACTGTGGTGTATGAAAAAATGAGAGAGCATAAGTGACAAGCACGACAGTTCAACCAGTGCACCTGAAGCCCTCGTTAATGCCCACCTGATAGTCACCTAGCTTCGCATTGGAGCATTCTGTGACGTTCACATCGATGTGCATCTCCGTCGGTAAGACCAAGCTCACCGCCTCGATAAACGCGGATTTTACAGTCGTGCGCAAGCTCTCATGGACAACTGGTTCACACCCCACGAGTATATTGAACAAAGGTTCTTTTAGTGGTGAGACATACGAGAGCTATCAACGCGAACGGCGATATGTCGCACTTGTCAAAGTCTCAGACAGAAGAATTTCGCATCATCTGATCGCTCGAATTGCTTCACCGAAACGTGCGTACCTGAGGGAGCCGATGTCGATGCCTTGATGATACAAGCACGCGTATACGCCCTTGGCTTGACCCTTGCTCCATTTCTGAGTGCCTCTGCCGCTTTGGAAGAGTGACGACCGCACAGTCGGATTCGCTGAGCAGAGCTGCATAGCGAGATTACCCCCATGCCCACACTGATCTTTGGGTTCAATAAGAGGAAGGAGACTGAGATCGCAGATGCCAAGAGTATCAGCGCGTCACGTATCGAGTTCAAGTCTTGACTGGGGTGGCGAAGGAGAAACGGCTACTGTGTTACTTTTTCTTCGAGAAAGATATTCTCGTAGACGGCACGGCACGTGTTTATGATATGATGATGTGCAAGCGATATGGAAATACGTAGACCTTTCACTCCCGACAAGTCCCAAGCAAGGTCGGGTTTCACTAAACCCCAGATGCACCAGAAATGAGGCAGTGTCAAACTAAATCATCTCTAGGTAATCTGGTGTGGTTTAAAACTTGTAATCTCGATCTCAGGAATTCTCTAAAATATTGCGAAATATCATAGTCTACTGAATCTTTCTTTATTTTTATTGCGAATTTAGTGCGAATTTAGTTTTTTTCATGCACTAAATCCTTACTGAAAGTACTAGACTAGTCTAGCTAGCTAGTAGACTATAGATTACTGCCCATTTATTTGAGTTGGGTGTGTGGTTGACCCTTGCTTGCTTGTCAAACAATTTACGAAGGTATTGTTTTAAGGTGCTAGCTGTGAAGCCGGTGGTGGTAAAAGACACACGGTGACCTCAGTGAGAGACAACACTCCGAAAAGCGACATGAACGAGGTTCTCAGCGAGGTCAAAATCTGGTGCAATAGAAAAGAAAAAAAGCAATACGGTACGCCGATGTTACGGCCGCTTTCATGGTCGTACGTGCTCAACCGGCTCAACAATCCCGAGCAGTCAATCGACTCACCGGCGTTCAGTTCTCTTTTTCCCTTCTGCAGACAACTTCGCCAACCTCTTCGCGCTAATCAAAACAGTCGAGAAACTCGAGAAATCGTACGTCAACAGTGCAGCGCCGAGCAATAAATATGAGACAACGTGCGCAGAGCTCATAGCCAAGTACAAGACACTGCGCAACACGCTTTCCGATGCCGTGCCAGACATCCAACACTTCATGGCAACGTACTCGATGCACTGCGTGTCAGCCCGCCATCGCCTTCAAGTGGGATTTCCCGCCACTATTGAACACCGTGTGAACCGTCCGGGTGATGCGTCAGCTGCCGTGAGTGTTGCGGAATGCGTTCACCATTACATTGGCGCGATGGATACGTTGAAACTGAACATGTCAGCCAAAGATCAGATTTCACCTTGTCTTTCAGACCTCTTGGTCACCTTCCACAAAGTGCCCCAACTTCCGGCAGAATTTGCAGGTAAGGCATGCATCCGACGATGGATGCAACGCCTGGATGGAATGCGAGCCAGTGATGAGCTAACTGACGATGAAGTGCGACAGTTACTCTTCGATATCGAAAACTCTTACAATTCCTTTATGCAACTTTTGGGAGGTCGTGGGGCCGTCGCAGAAAGCGCAGAAACTTAAAAGTTTGAAAGGGATAACATGTCCGAAGGTTTACTTGTACTCCTGAGTCATGATGTCCATACTTGTAGAATGTGGACAAATTTAGGCGTTTAGGATGTAATGTAACCAGGGTCAAGGCCCGGGTCAAAAACCACAGTCAGTGACTCATCCCCACGAGCAAACTGCCGTGTATATCCGCAACTCGTTGTTATTTCACGTTTACGAAGGTTAGTGGTCTACTTGTGTCCTACTTTCAAAAGAACAAGACTAACAAGACTAACACCAAACGAGACCTCAAGTGGCACGGGCTCGAACCAATTTCGTTCTCGCCGCTAGAAGACATTCGTCAGTCGAGGAAATTAACCATGAAAGACGGCTGAATAGTCTAATTTCGTTTTAAGAGAAATCCAGTGGTGAGCGGAGTAGATCTGGACAAACACGTTTTACAAAGGCCCCATACAGTCCAACAGCTTGATAAATACTGCCCATATTCAGTAATGTCAGGTGATAGAGTGACAGCTCAACAAACAGATGTGCAACTGTGACAAGACTGAATCGTGTGAGACATTTTTTCACATGCTGAGGGACAAAAATTGTGACTTTTTGACAGCTCTGGATCATTCGACTTCTATCCTGAGGGTATGTGCGATCACCTAAGATGGGCCTGCTTGTCGAAGGTAAGTTTAGTTGTCGCAACTTCACGAGTCTGCAGAAAGCGAGGCATCAGACGTTTTGTTCGCACACGCAAGCTATTCCAAAAGTTCAATGTTTGCGCCGGTGATCCTCTACATCCACGAAACTTTCCTGAAATGCCACAGTTGTAGTGCACTTTGCCGTTCCGTGGGTCAAAGTGTGCATTATCGCGTCCTGATCAGCAAAAAATGTACTTCAAATGTGAGAAGATATCAGCAAGGATACATAATAATAATTGGGTGATATTCGAGCGCAAATCTATGGGACAAACTCGCCTCTGCTCCGGAATATATAGATAGAGCAGATAAATTACTCCCGGTATCTTTGCTGTGGTGGCCAACTCTTACATTTGCGCTGCGTGGATTGTCGCGTTTGAAGGTGGCGAAAATTAAGAGGGACGCTTCGTTTAAGGTAAAGTCGAAGCATAACACCGAATTTTGAAACAACAATTTGAAATGTCAGAGGAGAAAGTTGGCTGTCACGTTGATCAGGTAGCTTACCGCAAGAGATCATTTTGTCTGAGAGCTTCAGAGCTCTCCCTGGGCTTGTCCCCGAAATCTATGAAGTGAGTCACGTCCGCGCTCTTGACAAAATTGACATCGTCGTGTGTTTTCCAAGTTTCCATGTGATTTACTAGACGTCTGACACGTCCCTTTCTGGGTCCATAGTCACTTCGTCCCACGCCACCTGTGTTGTCGCAAAAAGCAAGTCAGTCAACCCGTACGACTCGAAACAAAGAGCGCCCGAGTCAAAAATTGGTCTTCTGAACGTGCGAACCTTCGTCTACATCGAAAGAAACGTCGTTGTTGAGAGATCCAACGTGACCTTCCGAGTGACCAACGTTGCAAAGAAGAGCGACTAACGGCTTTGGGGCCAAGACAAGAAAATGATCCTCAGCCATATCTGTGCGCGGAAACAGTTTAGCGACGAGAGAAATTTACGAGACTGATGGAAGCGCGCGTGCGCGAGCGCGGGCGGGGGCGAAAAAATGTTCCCTTCGAAGGTTACTATACGAAGGTCTTTTTCCGAAGGTATTTTTTCGAGAATTCCTGAGATCGAGATTACTTTCGTACAAGTTTTAAAGTGCACCAGATTACCCAGAGATGATTTAGTTTAGAAAGTACTAATTAACGGGAGTGTAGTTGTGGCGGTGAAATAATCGTGCGTTGTCTTGGTAATACCTTCGGAGTCTAATGTCTACCTTGCTTTGAAATGCTTCGAAACGTGTCCTATTTCTACAAAGCGCCGCCCCCCGGTGATGAGAAGGCGGGCGAGTATTCCACGCAGTTGACGTACGAAGCTACCCCTGCGCGTCATTCGGTCTGCGCGGACCGCTCGATGCGCGGTGCAACGGTACGACAGGACGAACACGTCGTTCTCGGCCCCTTGAGTCCGAAGCTCGTGCCACTTTTGAGCTTGAAGCAGTATGACGACTCTTGAGGAGCGCGTCGCAAACACGCGGCAAACTCCGCCAGGTTGTGTCGGACGCTTCTTGGCCCTGGTCACCGCGCTCGTCGTGACGTTGACGATTGTGCTGCCCTTGATGATCGACTTTGGCGTGGCTCTCAACGGACGTTGCCAGAGAGAAGTGTGGCGATTGCGGATACATGCTTATCAGGGCAAGGTGCTGTTCGGTCGGAAAGGTGTAGAACTTGCTCTCATGGAGGAAGGATGCCTCCCTTCCAGGGGCACCGAGATGGTACGTACCATCGATGCCGCAAGTTTTGCAGCCACTGCTGCACCTGCAGCACAACACGATGTAAAACCCGCAACCGTCATGTTTGACAGCGAATCGACCGCTGGAATTGAAACAGCCGCCAACACCGTTGGGACATCGGACCGAAAGTTGGATCTTCTTCGGCACGAGGACTTGAAGTCTGAAGCATTGGAGGAGAGCAACACGACAGCGGCAACGCCCGCAGAACTTAAGGAGCGCAAAGTTCTCGCGTTACAGACTTCGCTTGAAAAATCATTTTTCAGCATCGAGCAAATGTTCGATGACAGTCCAGATGCAGCCGAGGCAGCGTATCCGCTTTCGACGTCGGGTTCGTTCTTCCCTTCGATGCCTGAGCCAACAGATAGTGAGTCTCGCGATTGGAGCGAGTGCGGTTGGTGCAATTCCTGTGTCGTGGACAGTGCGAACATATCGTGGAATGCGACGAGTTTGGCACCGATCACGATCAGAAAGAGAATGACTGTGAAAGGGGAGGTTGCCACGAACTATACAGATCGGGGAAAACATCGAAAAGCGTCGCGGCGGTTGCTGCGCATGACAGCTTCTGACGAGGAAACTTCTAAATATGAGGGTGTAACCAAAGGTGGGATTAGACGTGGACGTAGTTTACTGATGACAGTGAGTCTTGATGAGGGATCTCCAGATTTCCATTCAGACGATTTCAAACCCCGGTGCAAGATTTGCACAGGATGCTCCGCAGTATTGGAGCGGCAGAATCTTTATGTCAAGTTTGGCCCGTTTCGATATACGAATGAGGCAGGCGCATCCTCTGCATCTGTGTTTCATGCGACGTCTGCAAAGGCGGTTGATGGTCAGGGAATTGCGAAAACTTTTTGCTTCATCAAGAGACATAAAGATGGTTCGTTGTACGATGCTCCAAACTGTGACAAGAGCCCCTTGACGAAGCGGAAACATGCGTTGGCAATTTCACGAATGGTAGCTACGCAGACACTCGCTGAAGAGTGTGGTATTGAGGATGTTTCTGTGCGACACTGGAGAGAGCATATTCGATCTTCAAACCCGGAAAATGGAGACAAAATTGACAGCGATGTACTCTTCATGGACACTGCTGCCGGCGTGTCCGTTGAAAAGCTGACCAGCCAGGTGCCGGAGGTGGTACACAAAAGCGGAATACCGCGAAGTCCACCGCTGATATGGCGTAAGTTAACTCACGATGTCCTCAACGCAGTCGACTCTGCAAAGCTGGTTCGCGCAGCACTCTTTGACGTCTTGACGGGTCAGTGCGACAGACACGGTCAAAATATATTCATCGACACCACTGCTGACATTACACTCATCGACAGTGATCAG
>MDSW01002454.1_pt1 | contig 15786 bp, 14 predicted proteins | sample 811171 | NCBI WGS metagenome assembly MDSW01 (sample SAMN05326641, study PRJNA326480) | marine metagenome | isolation source: seawater | place: Atlantic Ocean: North West | collected 2012
ATGTGAGAAATTGCAGAATTACTAACATCTATTTTATCCGCAAACTGACTTGATGAAATTTTTTTAAATTTTAAAATTTCCAAAAATCTTTTTTTCATTTTACATATGTAAATAATTTAATTTAAATATAAGTTTTTTTTTTGTTTTTTAAAAACAAAAAGATATTATTTTTTACTTTAAAAAAAGTATATAAAATTCTAATTTACAGTACTTTAAATTGATTTATTAATCAATAATAAATTAAATTAAAAAATAATATATGATTATTATTTTTTTTTTACATATGTAAAAAAATGTTAGTTGTATTTGCAAAAATCATTCTCTATATTTGAAACATGATCTCTTTTTTTAAAAAAAACAATTACAAAAGATTCAACTACTCTCCTATTTATTCTGAGAAAACAGAAAAAAGAAGCAAAAAAATACAATTTAGAGGGAAGTCAGTTAAAAACATTAAAAAAAGCAAAAAAACAAACTTAAGATTAATATTTATAATTATTGTTTTACTTTTAATCACTTATTTAATTTTAAAATAACATGATAATAAAGCTAAAGCAGGAAATAATAGACCAGATAGCAGCTGGAGAAATCATACAAAGACCGTCTTTTGTCCTTAAAGAACTTATGGAGAATGCTATTGACGCAAAAGCAACCAATATTCAAGTCAAAATAGAAAAAGCTGGCAAAAAAATGATTCAAGTACTTGACAACGGAATTGGGATGAGCGAAAATGACTGCACTTTATGCTTCCAAAAGCATGCCACTTCAAAAATAAAAACATATAATGACCTATGGGACATCAAAACACTTGGCTTTCGAGGAGAAGCTCTTCACGCAATAGCATCTGTTTCAAGAACAGAATTGATTTCAAAAGAAAAAAGCAGTGAGATTGGAAACAAAATAATAATTGAGTCAGGGGATATTAAATCAAAAGAAAAATACAACTTCAACCAAGGCACTATGATTAGTGTTAAAAATTTATTCTACAATACTCCTGCAAGAAGAAAATTCCTGAAATCAGAATCCGCAGAAAACAGAAAGATTACAAATACATTTATAAGCATAGCTATGGCTAATGAACAAATAAATTTTTCTTTACAAATTGATGACAAAAAAATATTTGATTTAAAAAAAAACAATCAAAGACAAAGAATAAATAGCCTTATCAGAAAAAACACAAATGAGCAAATAATACCAATAAAAGAAAACACAGAAATAATAACAATAAAAGGATTTGTAGGCAAACCTGATTTTGCAAAAAAAAACAAGCTAGACCAGTATATATTCTTAAACAAAAGACACATAAAAAATAAACATATAAGTAAGTCTATAGAGTCCGCTTACGAAGGACTAATAAAAGATTCTTATCCTATATATTTTATATTCCTGGAAGTAAATCCAGAAAAGGTCGACGTTAACATACATCCAACAAAACATGAAGTAAACTTCGAAGATGAAAAAAATATAAACAAAATAATTCATGCAGCAGTAAAAAAATCTCTGGGACAATATAATATATCTAACTCATTTAACTTTGAACAAGAACAGGCTTTTAATGTAAAAAGAAAAGACATAAAAACTATATCTTTTCCTTCGTCATTTAACAAAAGTCAAAAAACAGAAACAATAAAAAGCTTTGAAGAAATATATAACGTTTCTAGAGAGCATGAAGAACAAAACCAGCAACTTAGCCTAATTCAAGAAGATAATAAAATTAAAAAAAGAGATGTTTCTCAAATAAAAAATAAATTTATTGTTGTGTCAGATAGTGAAAAAATAACAATAATACATCAATCAAGAGCGCACCAAAGAATACTATACGAGCACTTCAAATACAATACTGAAGAAATAAAATCACAAAAAATGCTTTATCCTGAAAAAATAGAAATCAGTTATGAAGAATTTATAATAATAAGTCAAATAAAAGATGAATTAGAAAAATTAGGATTTAATATAAAATCTTTAAAGGAAAATGAAATAGAAATTAACGGCACACCTAACGACAACAGAGAATATAATATAAAATTCATAATAGAAGAACTAATTACTAACTTCAAAGAAACTGGAATAAAAAATATAAATATAAAAGATCAAATTGCAAATTTACTATCAAAGCAAATGGCTATTAAAAGCGGCCAAACTCTAGAAAAAGAGGAAATGAAAATCATAGTAGAAGAGATTCTAAACTGCAGCTCAAATAAAGTAAACACTGAAGGAAAAAAAATCATGACAGAGATAGATATAAAAGAAATAAGTAGTAAATTCTAGTATGTTTAAACCAACAAACTTTAACTTCTTACCTCAAGTTATTAAGCATTTAATAATAATTAATATTTTGGTCTTTATAGGACAGAACTCTATAGGATATTCAAAATCTCTAAAAATAGCAGGATTATTCCCGTTTTCATCAGAAATGTTTCAACCATTTCAAATAATAACCCACATGTTCATGCATGGCAGCTTATCTCACATATTCTTTAACATGTTTGCCTTGTGGATGTTTGGAAATATGATAGAAAATGTATGGGGAAGCAAAAGATTTTTAATTTACTATTTTATTTGTGGACTAGGAGCTGTTTTCTGTCATCAGATAGTACAAGAGATACACATAAGCTCAATGTCAGTACAAGAAGCTTTTTATGCAAAACAAATACCAACCGTAGGAGCTTCTGGGGCAGTATTTGGAATACTACTAGCATTCGGAATGCTATTCCCAAACACAAAAATATACTTATACCTTTTATTCCCAATCAAAGCCAAATATTTTGTGATCATATACGGAATAATAGAACTTTGGTCTGGTTTAGCAGTTAATGACAACATAGCTCATTTTGCTCATTTAGGAGGCATGATATTCGGTTTTCTTGTAATAAAACATTGGCAAAAAAATAGAAGAAATTTTTTTTAAAATGAACACATTATTCAAAAAAGACAAAACTATCCTAAATATAATATATATAAATGTGTTGTTTTTCATTGTTATTCAGGCATTTATGATATATAATAAATTAACGTTACCAGTAAAAGACGACACAAAAAACAAGAATCACGAGTTAGTACAAATGACAAAAAACGAATATCATATGATAAATACAGGTTTCGGGAAGTATGATATTAAAGAAAAACTGGCTGCTCCATCTAAACCTAATAATGGCTCACCTTTGTTAATAATAACACATATATTCACCCATATTGAATACATGCATTTTATAGTAAACATGCTTTTTCTATATTTTTTTGGCAAAATAACATCAATGTTTATAAACAAAAAAAAAATAATAACACTCTATATAGGAGGAGGATTATCGGGTTATTTATTTTTTGTTCTTGCCTCAAATATTTTTCCAGTAATGGAAAATGGAATGATAATTGGCGCTTCAGGCGCAATATTTTCAATTATGTTAGCTGCAGCAATAATTGACCCAAAATACAAAATATCAATACCATTGATAAAAAAAACAAACACAATAACTTTAGCAACACTGTATATAATACTTAGTTTCATTTTAATCAAAACAACAAGTAACCCGGGAGGCAACATATCTCATATAGGAGGGGCTCTGTTTGGAGGATTATACGCTTTAGCACTAAAAAGAAAAAACAAAAACACAAAAACAACAAGAGAAATGTCTGATGACGAATGGAGGTCAAATAAAAAAACAAAAGAAAAAAAATTAAACGAAATTTTAGAAAAAATATCAAAATCAGGATTTGAAAGTTTAACTTTAAATGAAAAAAAATTCCTTGAAGAAGAAAACTAATTTTACACAATTAAATGTTGTTGATAAATTTATACTTTTAATAAACTGTGTAGTATTAGTATCTCTTACAATATCATATTTAGCAAAAACAATAAACCCAGAAACATGGATATTACCATCTTTAGCTGAAAAAATATACCCTATAAACTTTTTCGCAACATGCTTATTCATAATGTTTTGGTCAGTAAAGTTTAAAATACCTGTTATAATTAACCTAATTATATTTTTAGCGGGGATAAATACACATAATAATTTTTACAAAATAAAATCAAATCAATCATATGAAGAAGTAAAAGAAACGACCAGAATAACAACATTTAATGTCAGACAATTCAACAAATACAAATGGATAAAAAAAGAAGACGTAACAAAAAAAATACTAAATTTCATAAGCTATGTAGAATCTGATATAATATGTCTTCAAGAATTTTATGATGATGAAAATATCAAAAAAATACCTTTAAAAAACAAATACACTAACTTTGATTTTAAAAAACAAAATAGCGGACTTCTTATAGCCTCAAACTTAGAGATAATTAATCAAAAAACTATTTTGATAAACAAAAACACCCAGAATGAAGCTATATATGTTGATTTAATTAAAAACAAAGACACATTAAGAGTTTATAATCTACATTTGACAACTTCAAACAACAAATACTTAGAAAACATCACGAAACTAATAAAGTCAAAACCAATAAAAGAAAAATCAGAAATAATAAAGAACTTAAAAAACTTAATACCGAAAATGAAAAACTCATTTAGACAAAGAAACATTGAAATAAAGGTAGTATTAAATGAAATAAAAAAATCTCCTTATAAATGTATATTAGCAGGAGATTTTAACGACACTCCTAACTCTTTCACTATATCAAAAATATCAAAACAATTAAAAGATTCATTTACTGAAAGTGGGTCGAAATCAGGTAAAACATACAGAAACATGACAATACCTTTAAGAATAGATTATATATTTGTTGACCAAGAAATAACAGCAAAAAGAGTAAAAACACATAACAAAATACTCTTATCTGACCACTACCCTATCTCTGCAGACTTAAATTATTAGTTTTTTTTACTCTCTTAAGAGACAAAAAATTCATTGGGTTTAAATAAAAATTTTTTATTTCTTTTCTTATAAAAACCATTATTTGATCATAAAAAAGAATAACAAAAGGACATTCATCAAACAAAATTTTATCCATTTTATGATAAATATCAAAACGCAATGAATCAGAATTAACTCTTAATGCTTCTAAATAAAGAGAATCATAATCTAAAGACTTAAAATGTGTGTAATTAGGTCCTTTTGGAGAAAAATTTTCAGAATAAAACAGAGAATAATAATTTTCAGGATCAGAATAATCAGCTATCCAAGAAGCACGAAAAAAAGGCGCTTTACCATTTGAAATAGATTGCCTTAAAACAGAAGGAGGCATGACCTCAATTCTTATATATATACCTGTCTTTTCACATTCAGATTGTATAAATTCACAATAATCCAAATAAGATGAATTTGTATAAAGAATTATAGGTTTTTCCATTTCCTTATTCAAAGACTTAAAAGCAGCAACATACTTTTTAGCTGAATCAAGATTGTAATTATATCCATTTGGAGTTAAATAATGTTCAGACATATAAGGTGGAACAATACTATGATCACCTGACAAACCCAAACCTTTTCTTAAATAGACTATCATGTCCTTTTTATTTATAGAATAATTGATAGCTTTCCTTAAACTTTTAGGTATTGCGTTTTCCCCTGTCATGTAAAATCCCAAATACTCTGTGTTTAAGTAAGGTTGAGATAAAAAATTAAAATCATGAGCATAAAACGACCTAACATTGTCCGAACTATCTAATAATTCATTTTTATATTTAGGCTCTAAACCTGAAATAAAATCTAATTCTCCTTTTATAAAATTCAAGAAAGCAATATGCTTATCTCTAACAAAACTAATTGCAACTCCATCAAGATAAGGTAGAGAAACACCATTTTCTTCTTCAAAATAATGATCATTTTTAACGAAAACCATACGCACATTCTCCTTCCATATCTTATAAACAAAAGGACCTGTCCCTATAGGTGTATCTGAAAAAGTTCCGCTTTCTATAACCTCTTCAGGAACAACAAAAAAATAAGGCATTGTCAATAAACCTAAAAAAGGAGCAAATACATCTTTTAATTCAATAACTAATGTAGAATCATTAAGATCGTAAACTTTTCGAATATAATTCCAAACCCAAGCGCCTGGAGAAGCAATATCTTTTGAAATAATTCTATTGAAAGAATAAACGAAATCATAAGCAACGACATTCCTAACTCCATGATGAAAAAAATCACTTTCATGAAATTGAACATCTTTTCTTAAAAAGAAAGTATACTTAGTCCCAGAACTATCCACAGCCCAATCCCTAGCTATACAAGGCATTATATTTAAATTATTATCAAATTGAACTAAACCGTTGAAAACCTGAGAAACAGCCCAAATAGAAGCTTGATCTTTAGCATAAACAGGATCCAAAGAGTTAATTGAAGAAGACTCGTTATATCTAAAAACATTGTTACTAACAGATTGATTTTTTGAACAACCATAAAAAAAGAGACAAATTGAGAAAACGAAAAAAAATCTAATGAACATTTTATAAATTAAAAGAAAAAACCTCACTATCAAAAATATTTAACAACAAAACCTTCCTATTTGCTCTTGTAATATTAAATGATAATGAGGTTAAAAAATAAAAACTCTTCAAACTAAATACGAATAATTTGAATTAACGTTTCATTTTAATTTAATTTGTGTAAAAAATGAAAGTATCATTATTCACTTTTGGTTGTAAATTAAATTTTGCTGAGACATCAACAATATCAAGAAAGTTTAAATCACAAGGCTTTGACATTGTTGACTTCAACTCTAAAGCAGATGTGTATATAATAAATTCATGCTCTGTAACAGAGAACGCAGACAAAGAATGTAAAAAGATTGTAAAAAAAATAAAAAATAAAAATCCAAATTCAATAGTAGGCGTAATAGGATGTTACGCTCAATTAAAACCAGAAGAAATATCTAATATAGATGGAGTAAATGTAGTTTTAGACGCAAAAGAAAAATTCAATATACCTGAACACATAAATAAAATAATTAATAAAAAACAAAAAAACTTATATATAAAATCTGATATAAAAACAACAAAATCATTTAATTCATCTTATTCAATTAATGAAAGAACTAGATCTTTTCTTAAAATACAAGATGGATGCGACTATAAATGCTCATACTGCACAATACCTTTAGCAAGAGGTCGCAGTAGATGTGACTCTATAGAAAATATAATAAAAAATATAAATAACATAATAGACTCAGGGGTAAAAGAAATTGTGTTAACAGGAGTCAATATAGGTGATTACAAATACAAAAATTACAACTTCTATGGATTGCTGAAAGAAATTGAAAAAATCAATAGGAATTTTAGAATTAGAATATCATCCATAGAGCCTAACTTAGTGACAACAGAAATAATAAAACTTATATCTAAATCAACAAAGATAACACAACACTTCCACCTACCTCTTCAATCAGGGTCAGATACAATTTTAAAAAAAATGCAAAGAAGATATAACACAAAGCTATATTTAAATAAAATAAAAGAAATCAAAAAACATTTACCTGATTGTTGTATCGGAGCTGATGTAATAGTAGGTTTCCCTTATGAAAGTGAAGATTTATTTTTAGAAACATATAATTTTATCAAAAATAGTCAAATATCATACTTACATGTTTTTTCATATTCAGAAAGAGAAAACACAAAATCAACACAATTATTAGAAAAGCAAAAAAAAGAAACAATAAAAAAAAGAAGTAAAATGTTAAGAATACTTTCAGACAAAATAAAAAGAAAGTTTTATGAAGAAAATATAGGAAAAACAAAAGAAGTTTTATTCGAAACAAAAAACAAAGAAGGCAATATAATTGGATTTACAGATAATTACATCAAAATAGAAGCTAAATATGATAAATCATTTGAAAATAAAATAATAAAACACAAGTTAAGTGAAATTAACAAAAAACAAATATTTGCATGACATACCCCACTATCTCTTTATTCCTGAAACATGTACTTGACATAAACATAAACTTACCAATACAAACTTTTGGTTTTTTTGTAGCTACAGCTTTTATAACAGCAAGCTATATACTTTCAAAAGAACTGAAAAGAAAAGAAGAAGAAGGTCATATAGAGAAAATTAAAAAACAAATATTTATAGGGAAACCATTATCCACAATACAGATAGTATCTTATTGCTTTTTTACATATATAGTGTCATTTAAAATTTGGGGGATTATATTAGAATATGATGTTTTTATGCAAAATCCACAATCATACATAGCCTCTATTCAAGGTAACACGTTATTTGGAATTATAACAACATTCATACTGTTTTATAAAAGATACAGTAAAAATCAAAAAAAATTACTTAAAAAACCTAAATTAACGACATTAGAAGTTCATGCTTTTGAATTAGTTGGTAATATCACAACAATAGCCGCAGTTTCAGGTATTATAGGAGCTAAGTTATTTCACAGCCTGCAGTATTTTGACGAATTTAAAGCTGACCCCGTAGGACAATTATTATCTTTTAGTGGATTAACATTTTACGGAGGTTTTATTTTTGCAGCTATATCTGTATTATGGTATATTAAAAAAAATAATATTAAAACTAAAATATTTATTGACGCAATTGCTCCTGCTTTAATGATAGCGTACGGAATAGGAAGAATGGGATGCCAATTTTCGGGTGATGGTGACTGGGGCATAGTAAATACTAAAATAAAACCAGAATGGCTGCCCATACCTGAGTGGATGTGGAGCTATAATTTTCCTCATAATGTAATAAAAAGAGGAGAACTTATACCAGGATGTAATCCTGTAGAATGGGACGGATATTGCTACCAACTAACTGAAGGAGTTTTTCCAACCGCTTTATATGAAGTTATTATTAGCTTTTTAATGTTCTTAGTTATATGGAGAATAAGGAAAATATTTAAACCAGGAGTATTGTTTTGCATTTATCTTGTGTTTAACGGAATAGAGAGGTTTTCAATTGAAATTATCAGAGTTACTGAAAAATACAGTGTTATTGGTTTAAATTTAACACAAGCTCAAATGATAGCTATTATGATGATAATTATTGGGATATTTGGAATCATTAAATTGAACCAAAATAATCAACGAAAAAAATTAAAAATAACATAACCAACATAAATGTTATTTTTTTAGTATTTCTCTTTAAAATTAGAAATAAAAGCAAGACCTATAAAAGTTAAAATTCCATTTAAAATTAATATTTCAAATCCAAATTTATAATTAAATAGATACTCAGAATATTTATTTAAAAAGAAACAAAAAACAGGAGAAAACAAACAAACGAAAGGAACTAGTTTGTCTTTTACCTTAAGTTTTGTGAAAAGTCCGAAAAAATATAAACCTAACAAAGGCCCATATGTATAACCTGCTGCTTTAAACAAAGCCTCAACAATACTATTATCTTCTATTAACTCAAAAAGAACAACCAATAGAAATATTAAAAAAGAAAATACAACATGAATTAATTTACGATAAAAAACTTGCCTTTTTTTCTCTATATTATCTATTTTCATAAAATCTATACTAAAAGTAGTTGTCAAAGAAGTTAAAGCCGAATCAGCACTTGAATAAGCAGCTGCAATTAAACCTAAAATAAAAAAAATACCCACAACACCAGATAAAGAACTAGACAAAGCGACTGAGGGAAATAATTGATCTCCAGTCACATTCATACTGTTTTCTGCAGCATAAATATAAAGTAAAGCCCCTAAACTTAAAAAAAGAAAATTAACAACTATTAAAACTATACTAAAAGAATACATGTTTTTTTTTGCATCTTTAATATTTTTACAGCTAAGATTTTTTTGCATCATATCTTGATCTAAACCTGTCATAGCAATACATATAAAAACACCAGTGAAAAATTGTTTTATAAAATGTCTACTATCATTAATATCTTCAAAAAAGAAAATCTTTGACATATAAGAATTCTTAATATTAAATACTAAATCTTTTAAACTATAATTTAAATCTTGAGAAATCAAAATAATAGAAAGAAATAATGCCAAAAGCATAAAAAAAGTCTGCAATGTATCTGTCCATATAATAGTCTTCAAGCCTCCTCTGAAAGTATAAACCCATATCAACATAACTGTAATCAAAACTGTGAGATAAAAAGGTATGCCGAAATTCTTGAAAACAAAAAGATGAAATATCTCTGCAACTAAAAACAACCTAAAAGAAGCACCTATTAATCTAGAAACAATAAAATAAAAAGAACCTGTTTTATAAGAAAGTACACCAAACCTTTCTCCCAAATATGTATATATTGAAACTAAATTTAATTTATAATACAAAGGCATTAATACTTCTGAAATAAAAACATATCCAAAAAAGTAACCTAACACCATCTGCATATAGGAAAAATTACTCTCCGCAACCCAACCTGGAATAGAAATAAAAGTTACTCCTGAAAGACTTGCCCCTATCATACCAAAAGCAACTATATACCAGGGAGATTTCTTATTTGCTATAAAAAATGTTTTATTATCCTGTGATTTAGAAGTAAAATGAGAAACTAATATTAAAATAATAAAGTATGAAATTACACAAAACAATATTAAATAAGAATCCATAAACTTAAGTTAACTAAAAATAGATATTTATCAAATTGTAAATCTATTTACTATTTTTGAATAATGAACTTTTCAACTAAAATAATAGAAAAAGTTGTAGAACACTTCTCTCAACTTCCTGGAATTGGCAATAAAACGGCTCTAAGATTCACTTTTTACCTTTTGAAAATGCCAAAAGAACATATAAAAAAATTCGCTTACAGCTTAATTGAAATGACTGAAAAAATGAATTTTTGTAAAATTTGCTTTAACATAGCAAGTGAAGAAACATGCAACATATGTAAAAATAAAAACAGAGATAAAACAACTATATGCGTAGTAGAAGACTTTAGGGATGTAATGTCAATTGAGAAAACAAATATATATAATGGACAATACCATGTATTAGGTGGTGTTATATCACCTTTAGACGGCATTTCTCCAAGAGACTTAAATATTGAACAATTAATAACCAGAGCAAAATCAGGAAAAACAAAAGAAATTATTTTAGCATTAAGCCCTACTATGGAAGGTGATACTACAAATTATTATTTATACAAAAAAATATCAAATCTCAACATTAAAATAACATCAATAGCAAAAGGAATAGCAGTAGGAAATCAATTGGAGTATACAGACCAAGTTACATTAGCTAAATCTATATCTAACAGAGTGGTTTTTGATAAAAAATAACATCAAAATGAAATTGTCTATAATAATAGTACATTATAAAAATAAAGATAAATTAATTCAATGCCTAGATTCTATTAATAATGACAAAATAGAGAAAGAAGTTATTTTAATAGATAACAACTCAAATGATAATATTAGTGAAAAATTAAATAAATATGATAATATAATATACGTTAAAAACAAAAAAAACATGGGTTTTGCTAAAGCCTGCAACCAAGGAATTGTAAAATCTACTGGCAAATATATACTATTCTTAAATCCTGATACTATAATCCCTAAAACAACATTAGAATACTGCCTGGATTTTTATTGCAAAAAACAAAAAATAGGATTTTTAGGCATCAAAATGCTAAACTCAAATGGTGAGTTCTTAAAAGAATCTATAAGAGGAATACCTGACCCTTTTACAGCTGCAATGAAGATATTTAAAATAAATATGTTATTTAGTAAATCTAGAATTATAAATAAATATTATTTAGGCAATACAGATAAAGAGAAAAATCAAAAAACAGAAATAGTTGCAGGAGCCTTCATGATGACATCCAGTGAAGTAATGAGAAAAATAAAAGGATTTGACGAAGATTTCTTTTTATTTGGAGAAGATATTGATATATCAATAAGATCTTTAAAACAAGGTTATCAAAACTATTATATTGCCAAAAAACATATCTTTCACTTTAAAGGAGAAAGCATGAAAAAAAACTGGAAACATATTTTTCACTTCTATAACTCAATGATTATTTTTACAAAAAAACACTATAGTAAAATTACTTTAATAGTGTACCCTGTAGTTTATTTAATCATGTTGTTAAATTATATTAAATACTTTCTCTTTAATAAAAAATAAATAATAGATATATTTGTCCAAATATTAAATTATGTCAAGAAAAGATATCATCATGCCGAAAATGGGAGAAAGTGTTGCTGAGGCAACAATCATCTCATGGAATAAAAATATTGGAGAAAAGATAGAAATTGACGAAACTATAATTGAAATAGCTACAGATAAAGTTGACTCTGAAGTACCTTGTGAATATTCTGGAATACTGGTAGAGAAATTATTTAATGAAAATGATGTTGTAAAAGTAGGAGAACCTTTCGCTATAATAGAAACAGAAGAAGAAGAAGAAGAAGAAGAAGAAGAATCTGAAAAGATTTCATTAGAGAAAAAGAAAAATACACAAAAAGATAAAACAAAAACAGAAAAAGAAATAGAGTTTAAAAATACAACTCAAGAAAATAAAAACAGACAAGAAATAACACAAATTAATTCTGATAAATTTTATTCTCCATTAGTGAAAAAAATAGCATTAGAAGAAAACATAACAATAGAAGAACTAGAAAAAATAAAAGGCACAGGCAGAAATAACAGAGTCACAAAAAAAGACATATTAAATCATTTAAAAACTCAAGATAGAACAAGTGAAAAATTACAACAAAATATTATTGAAGAAAAAAAGCAATCTTTTAGCACAACTATAAGTCAATCTAATAATGATGAAATATTAGAGATGGACAGAATGAGAAAAATGATAGCCAACCACATGGTTATGTCTAAGCAAACTTCTGCTCATGTTACATCTTTTACTGAAGTAGATGTAACAGAAATTGTAAATTGGAGAAACAAAATAAAAAACCAATACATAGAAAAATATAAAGAAAAAATAACATTCACACCTATATTTATAGAATCAATAGTAAAATCAATAAAAGATTTCCCAAAAATAAACTCTTCAGTAGAAGGTGATAACATTAGAATTCATAAAAGAATTAATATAGGAATGGCTACAGCTTTAAAAAACGGTAATCTTATAGTTCCTGTAATACATAATGCTGATATGATGAATCTTTTTGGTTTAACAAAAACAGTAAATGACTTAGCAAAAAGATCTAGAAACAATCAGTTAAAACCAGATGAAGTATCACAAGGCACATTCACTGTTACAAATGTAGGCTCTTTTGGCAGCTTAATGGGAACACCTATAATAAACCAACCTCAAGTCGCTATACTTGCTATAGGAGCAATAAAAAAGAAACCTGTAGTTATTGAAACTCCACAAGGTGATTTTGTAGGAATAAGACACATGATGTTCTTGTCATTATCTTATGACCACAGAATAATTGACGGAGCCTTAGGAGGAATGTTCTTGCAAAGAATTCAAAATTATCTTGAAAATTTTGACAATTCAACAAATATATAATGAAAATAATTTGTATAGGAAAAAACTATGAAGACCATATAAAAGAAATGGGTGGAAAACAGTTACCTGAAAAACCTATTTTTTTCCTAAAACCTGATACAGCAATATCTCAAATCAAAAATGTTTTTTTTGTACCAAATTTCTCAAAAAAAATAGAACACGAATTAGAACTTATAATAAAAATTAAAAAAGTAGGAAAAAACATACAAACAAAGTTTTCTCATAAATACTATGACCAAATAACAGTAGGTATAGATTTAACAGCTAGAGATTTACAGAAAGAATGCAAAAAAAAGGGATTGCCTTGGGAAATATCAAAATCTTTTGACAATTCAGCAATAATAGGTGACTTTTTTAAAATAACAGATTTTAAAAAAAATATAAAATTTAAATTATATAAAAACAAAAAAATAATTCAAGAAGGCAATTCAAAAAATATGATATTCCAAATAGATGAAATTATTTCATATGTTTCAAAATATATAACCTTAAAAATAGGAGATTTGATATTTACTGGAACTCCCTCTGGAGTAAGTGAAATCAAAAAACATGACATACTAGAAGGTTACATAGAGAAAAAAAAAGCATTTGAATTAACTGTGAAATAAAATTAAGCTATAATACCTCCACCAACTACATCATCATTATAATAAAAAACAGCAGATTGACCAGGAGCAACAGCCTCTACCCTTTCAAAAAAATCAACAAAAAGTTTTTTGTTTTTTATTTTCAATCTACTCTTCACTCCTTGGTGTCGATATCTTATTTTGGTTACTACTTCTAATCCTTCAACAGGTATTTTATCATATTTAATAAAATTAAATTTTATTACAGACATTGTTTCTTTTACTAAATCGTCTTTAGTTCCTAAAACTATTTCATTCGTATTAGCATTAATGCTAACAACATAAGCAGGAAAACCAAGCCCTAAACCTATTTTCCTTTGACCAACAGTATAAAAAGGATATCCTTTATGTTTACCTAAAACCTCTCCTTCTACTGAAATAAAATTACCATTGTTAACCTTTTCTTCTAGACCTTTAACTTTTCTTTTAAGAAATTCATTATAATTATTATCAGGGATAAAACATACCTCATAACTTTCACTTTTGGAAGCTAAATCTTGATAACCTTCTTTTAAAGCTATATCCCTAACCTCATCTTTAGTTAAATCAGCTAAAGGGAAAATTGTTTTTTTTAAACAATCTTGAGACAAACCCCACAAAAAATAAGTTTGATCTTTTGCTATATCTTTAGGTTTGGCAATAATGTATCTATTGTCTTCTTTTCTTATTTTAGCATAATGTCCAGTAGCAATATAATCACAATTTAACATTTCTGCTCTTTTCAATAAAGCGTCCCATTTTATAAAAGTGTTACATAAAACACAAGGGTTAGGGGTTCTACCTGAAACATATTCATTAACGAAATCTTTAATAATAATATCACCAAATTCATCTCTAATATCTAGAATAATATGCTGAAAATTATTATCTACAGCTAATTGCCTAGCATCATTAATTGAATCTAAACTACAACAACCTGTTTCTTTTTTAGACCCGCCTGAAGCGTTATAATCCCAAGTTTTCATAGTTAATCCCACAACCTCATAACCTTGCCTGTGTAGAAGTAAAGCAGAAATCGCACTATCAAGCCCCCCACTCATAGCGACCATTACTCTTTTTTTATTTTTCATAACCATGATTATATTCTATTTTTTGCAATAATACACCATATTGATCAAAATATTCCCAAACACCATGTTTTAATCCTTTAATATAGATACCTTTTGTATCTATTTTACCATTTTTATAGTATCTTATGTATTCTCCATTATTTTTGTTTGAATTATAAATACAATTAATTTCTAGTTCACCTGTATTATAAAATTTTTTAAAAACCCCCTCTTTTTTACCTAAAACATAATTTTCGATCTGAAGTTTTTGTCCACTTTCATAATAAGTAACTACGCTGCCATTCAAAATACCTTCATTATATTCTTCTTTAAGTAATATATTACCTTTATTGTCATAGTAAATCCAAGTACTATCTTTAGATTTATCAGAATACAACCCTACTGCACTAACAGTACCGTTTTTATGATAATACCTACAAGCAGCAGAATATCCTTTATTAAAATACTCTAAAGATGATTTAATTTTACCATCTGAATAATAATATTTAAAAATACCATCAGGTTTACCTTCTTTAAAATTACCTTTATATTTAATGTTACCATTATCAAAATACTTTACAACCTCACCTTGAGAAAATAAAGACAATGGTAAAAAACATAAAAGAAATACATATAAATTCATGTTATTAAAAGTTCTTGTATATATTTATAAAGTTATAAAAATGAAAAATAAAAAAATATTATAATATCAATCTTATTTTTCTAATATTAAATTCAGCATCATATGTATTTAA
>MDSW01189791.1_pt1 | contig 15783 bp, 16 predicted proteins | sample 811171 | NCBI WGS metagenome assembly MDSW01 (sample SAMN05326641, study PRJNA326480) | marine metagenome | isolation source: seawater | place: Atlantic Ocean: North West | collected 2012
ATTATTCCACCAGCAGTTTTTTCACTGCTGTCTAAAACTTCGATTAATACTCTGTCATGTAACGGTTTAAATTTCATAAATTCTCCTTTTAAATATGGACTTCATATAGATACTGCTTCGTCTATTTCAAGATAAGATGATTAATAAGTTGCTAATTATGGTAGGAAATTGAGGATTTTATGGTTTATACCTTAAAATATGACTAAAAATTTAGATAAAGAAGGGCTTCGATCAATTGCCGATAATTACGATTTATTTTATATAGATTTGTGGGGTGTTGTACATAATGGAATTAAACTTCATGAACAAGCAATTATTGTTCTTAAAGAGTTACTAAAAATGAATAAAGATTTTGTTCTTTTGACTAATGCTCCTAGACCAAATTTTACAGTAAAAAAATTTTTAGATAAAATGGGTTTAGATAAAAAAATTAGGAGTCACGTTTTTACATCTGGAGAAGCAGCACTTAATTATCTTAAAAAATTTCATTTGTCAGATAAATTTTTTCACGTTGGCCCTCCAAGAGATTTTGATTTATTTAAAGATTTTAAAAATAATAAATCTGAAGATTTAAATGATAGTCAATATTTATTATGTACAGGATTATTCGATCAACATAATAAAGATTTAAATTATTATAAAAATTTACTTGAAAAATATACTACTAAAAAAATGATTTGTACAAATCCAGATCTTATTGTTGATAGAGGAAATTTAAGAGAATTATGTGCTGGATCAGTAGCAATGGTATTTGAGAAAATGGGAGGAAAAGTTGTTTATTTTGGCAAACCTTATCCAGAAGTTTATAATCAATCTATTGATAATTTTAAAAAAAGAATTTTATCAATAGGAGATAATTTGAATACTGATATCAAAGGTGCAAATATTTTAAATTATCATTCTTTATTGATATCAAATGGTATTCATAGAGAAGAAGTAAATGATAGAGGGATTGAAGAAGTATCAAAAAAATATGAAGCAATTGTTAATTATATTCAATCAGATTTAAAATGGTAATGATATATAAAAATTTTAATATAAAAAAAAATCATAGAGGATCAATCATATTAATTGGTAACTTTGATGGTGTCCATGTAGGTCATCAAAAGTTATTTAGATTAGCTCAATCATATAAAAAAAAATATAATTTAAAAATTGGTGTTATAAATTTTGATCCATTTCCGAAAATGTTTTTTAATAAATCCTTAAAAAATTTTAGATTATCAAATATGAATCAAAAATTTAATTTACTTAATGATCTTGGTATTGATTTTATTGTTACGAAAAAATTCGATAAAAATTTTTCTAAAACCAAATCAATTAATTTTATAAAAAATATTTTATATCAAAAGTTTAAAGCTAGATTTATATTTGTAAGTAATAATTTTAGATTTGGTAATAAGAGAGAAGGAGATGTAAGGTTATTGATAAAAAATGAGGAAAGATACAATTACAAAGTTGTTAAACCCAAACCTCTTTTGGTTAGTAAAAAAATAGTTTCGTCATCTTTAATAAGAAGTTTTTTGGAAAAAGGATTTTTAGATAAAGCTAATAAACTTTTAAGTAGAAAATGGTCTATTGAGGGAATTGTTCAAAAAGGAAGACAAATGGGAAAAAAAATTGGCTTTCCAACGTGCAATATTGATATTTTGGATTATGTTTTGGCTAAACCCGGAGTTTATGCGGTAAGAGTTTTAAGAAAAAATAATTCTAAATATCTTAAGGGAATAGCAAATCTTGGTTATAGACCAACATTTAATCAAACAAAAATCTTATTAGAGGTTCATTTATTTAATTTTTCTGGAAATCTTTATAATAAGTATTTATCAGTGGAGTTTTTAAAATTTATAAGAAAAGAGAAAAAATTTAAAAATATTAATCAGTTAAGATCTCAGATCAAGACAGATTTAAACATTGCAAAAAAAATAAAATGAGTAAATCACAAATTAATCTTCCAAAAACGGCTTTTTCTATGAAAGCAAATCTTCCAATCAGGGAACCTGAAATTTTAGAATATTGGAAAAAGATTAATCTTTATGAAAAATTAAGAATCAACAGTAAAAGCAAAGAAAAATTTGTACTACATGACGGCCCACCATATGCAAACGGGAATATTCATATGGGAACTGCACTTAATAAAATCTTAAAAGATATAATTGTAAAATTTCACCAAATGGATGGAAAAGACTCTATTTATGTTCCTGGTTGGGATTGTCATGGATTACCAATTGAGTGGAAAATAGAAGAACAATATAAAAAAAATAAAAAAAATAAAAATGAAGTTCCGATTGTTGAGTTTAGAAAGGAGTGTAGATCATTTGCTGAAAAATGGATTGAAGTTCACAAGATTCAATTTAAACGATTAGGCGTTGTTGGAGATTGGGAAAATTATTATTCTACAATGAGTTTTGATGCCGAAGCTCAAATTGTCAGAGAACTTGGTAAGTTTTTAAAAGAAGGAAGTTTATACAGAGGTTTTAAACCAGTATTATGGTCAACAGTTGAAAAGACAGCACTTGCAGATGCGGAAGTCGAATATCAGGATCACAAATCAGATACAATTTATGCTTCATTTTTAGTTAAATTTTCAAAAATGAAAGAACTTGAAGGAAGTGAAATAGTTATATGGACAACAACACCTTGGACAATACCTGCAAATAAAGCATTAGCCTATAATGAAGCACTTACTTACGTGCTGATACAATTAAATGATGATAATGATTTTAAAAATAGAAAAATTGTTGTAGCCGAAGCATTATTAGAGTCAGTCTTAAATGAATGTTCAATAAAAGATTTTAAAGAAATAAAAAAATTTAAAGGTAAAGAATTAAAAGATACAATCTGTAATCATCCTTTTTTTAATTTGGGTTATGATTACGATATCCCGTTGCTTGGGGCAAGATTTGTAACAACCGAGCAAGGAACAGGCTTTGTTCATTGTGCACCTAGCCATGGTCCAGATGATTTTAATTTATGTTTAAATAATGGTATCAAAGCTATTGAAACTGTAGATGGAGACGGAAAGTATACAAAAAATGTTCAATTGTTTGAAGGTACTCATATTTTTAAAGCTAACCCAATCATTATTGAAAAATTAAAAAATCAAAAAAAGTTGTTATCAAGTGGTGAACTAATTCATTCATATCCTCACTCATGGAGATCTAAAGCTCCACTAGTTCATAGAGCTACACCTCAATGGTTTATATCAATGGAAAGTCACAAATTAAGAGACAAAGCTTTAAAAGCAATTGATGAAACAACTTTCTATCCTAGCAAAGGAAAAGAAAGATTAAAATCAATGATTGAAACTAGACCTGATTGGTGTGTATCTCGTCAAAGAGTCTGGGGCGTTCCTCTACCAATTTTTGTAAATAAAAAAACGAAAGAAATACTGGTCGATGACGAAGTTAATGAAAATATTGCAAGTATTTATGAAAAAGAAGGTTCAGATTGTTGGTTTTCTGACAATCCACAAAGGTTTTTAGGAAAAAAATATAAGTCTGAAGATTATGATAAGTTAAGTGATATTGTTGAAGTATGGTTTGATAGTGGTTCAACTCATTCGTTTGTTTTAGAAAAAAGAAAAGATCTAAAATGGCCAGCATCAATGTATTTAGAAGGATCGGATCAGCACAGAGGATGGTTTCATTCATCATTATTAGAGTCTTGTGGAACTAGAGGTAGAGCTCCATTCGAATCAATTTTATCACATGGTTTTGTTGTAGACGGAAAAGGTCTAAAAATGTCCAAATCATTAGGAAATGCAATTGCACCCGAAGATATTTTAAAAAAATACGGAGCTGATATTTTAAGAATTTGGGTTGCTTCATCTAATTATGCAGAAGATCTTAGAATTGATTATTCTATTCTTGATCAGCATGCAGAATCTTATAGAAAAATTAGAAATACATTTAGATATTTGCTTGGAAATCTCAATGATAATTTAAAAAATTTAGATTTAGAAAAAATAGATTTAAAAAAATTGCCTGAACTTGAGCAGTTTATGCTTCATAAAATATATTTATTAAATCTTAACTTTAAAAAATATTTTAAAATTTATGATTTTCATAATTTATATAAAGAATTATTAAATTTTTGTACTGTTGATTTGTCCGCTTTTTATTTTGATATAAGGAAAGATACTTTATATTGCGATCCAAAAGACTCTTTAAAAAGACAATCAACAATTATTTTATTAAATATAATTTTAAATTCATTATTAAAATGGTTTGCTCCAATTCTATCATTTACAACAGAAGAAATTTATAAATTACTTTTTAATGATAATAGAAGTATTCATTTAGAACAATTTCTAGAATATCCAAAAAATTTTAAAAATGAAAAACTTAATGAAAAATGGAAAGATCTAATAAAAATCAGAAATATTTGTAATATTAGTATTGAGGAAAAAAGAGCAATTAAAGAGATCGGATCAAGTTTAGAAGCAAAAATAAAAATTAATTTAGATAAAAAATTATTTGAAGTTACTCAAAACATTGATTTTTCTGAGTTATGTATTACATCAAGCGCAGAAGTGTATTACGATGAAAAAGTTGAGACAAGTGTTCTAACAACTAAAGCCAAGGGCTCTAAATGTCCAGTATGCTGGAAAATTACAGAAAAAGCTTGTTTAAGAGAAACTTGTCCAAAACATTTTGAATGATTTTTAAGAGTTTAACAAAAAATTTTTATATTAATTTAATAAGTATATTTTTAATTTTTGTATTAGATAGAATTTCAAAAATATATGTGATTTATTTAAGTGATAAATTTAATAATTCAGAATTATTTTCATCTAAATTTTTAAACATTACTCTTATTTGGAATGATGGAATTGCTTTTGGTCTTTTTTCTTTTGATCAAAATCATTTATATAATTTTCTAACCATAATAATTTCAGTCATTATTTTGGTAGTATTTATAATGATAGTTAAGAGCAGGGGTCTTAAAAAATATGCATTATTGATGATTTTTGGAGGAGCTATCGGTAATTTATATGATCGTATTATTTTCAAAGCTGTTCCAGATTTTATAGATTTTCACATAGGAGATTTTCATTGGTTTATATTTAATGTAGCAGACATATTCATTACTTTAGGTGTAATTTTTATGATATTATTTGAATTAATTGGTATTAATAAAGAAAATCATGAATAAATTTAAACAATTTATCTTACTAAATTTAATTTTATTTCTTTCATCGTGTGGCACATTAAAAGATGGATTTAAAAATCAAAAAAAGATTAGCAGTGATGAATTTCTAGTTGAAAAAAAATCACCTCTTGTAATGCCTCCGAATTATAATGAATTACCAATACCTAAAACAAATAAAACTACAAATAATAAACAAGAAAATAAAATAGAAACTTTAATTATTAATACAGAAAATCAGAATCAAAATTCTGATAATACAAAAGATGTTGACAAAACTTTTAAAGAAACTTTGTTAGAAAAAATTAAAAATAATTAATGTTAACTTCAGGAATAAAGTTTACTAATTTTAAAAAAAAAATAAAAATTTCTAACATTAAGCAAAAACTTTTATTAATAATTAAGGAAAAAAATCAAATTATTCAATCATTAACTAAAAATTATAAAAATAGTTTTACAAAAAAAAAAATAAATAAATATAAAACGTCTTCAAATTATAGAGTTATTGGAATGGGAGGATCTATTCTTGGAACTCAAACAATTTATTATTTTTTGAAAGATAGAATAAAAAAAAATTTTTCATTTATAGATAATTTACAAACTCATCAAAAAATAGATAGAAAAAAAAAATTCACAAATTTAATTGTTTCTAAATCTGGTAATACTATTGAAACGATAATAAATTCGAATATTTTGATAAAAAAAAAAGATAAAAATATTTTCATAACTGAAAATAAAAAAAATTATTTATATCTTTTAGCTGATAAGCTAAAGGCAGAAATTATTCATCATAACAATTATATAGGTGGAAGATATTCAGTTTTATCTGAAGTTGGAATGTTACCAGCTGAATTAATGGGTTTAAAAACAAATAGTTTTAGGCAACTTAATTCTTTAATTAAAAATAAAAATTTTTTAAATGCTTTAGTTTTAAATGTAAGTTCAACACTTTATTTTATTAAGAATAAAAAATTTAATTCAATAATAATTAATTATGACAAAAAATCAGATAATTTATTTAAGTGGTATCAACAATTAGTTGCTGAAAGTTTAGGCAAAAATAACAAAGGTATATTGCCAATAGTATCTAGTATGCCAAAAGATAATCATAGTGTAATGCAATTTTATTTAGATGGTATAAAAAATAATTTTTTTACTTTTTTTTATGTATATGAAAGCAAGTCAGACAAAATAAATAATAATTATTTATTGTCGTCTCAAAAATACTTAAAAAATAAAGATTTATCCAAGATTACGTTTGCTCAAAAAAAGGCTACAGAAAAAATTTTTAATAGAAACAATATTCCATTTAGAAGTTTTGAAATTAAAAAAAGAAATGAAAAAACTTTAGGTGAGTTATTTTGCTTTTTTATTTTAGAAACAATCTTAATTGGAAAGTCTTTAAATTTAAATCCTTACGATCAACCTGCTGTTGAATTAATAAAAAAAGAAACAAAAAATTTACTTACTTAACAAGATAAAAATATAATTTTTGATATTCCATATTTTTTTTCTTCAATAATTTTGTAATTTTTTGGAAATAGATTGTGTTCTTTTTTATGTCTATGAATAATAATAATTCCATTTTTATTTAAGATTTTACTATTTTTAATATTAATTAATATCTCCTCTAAATTTTTATCTTTGAATGGTGGATCTAAAAAAATAATATCAAATTTATATTTTAATTTTAAAAATAAATTATTATGTATATTTTCTTCTATAATATCGTAATTAACTATTGATTTTAAGCTTAATAGGTTATTTTTTAAAATTGGCAAAACACCTTTGTAGTGTTCTACAAAGATAACTTTTTTTGCTTTTCTTGATAAACACTCTATTCCAAAAGAACCAACTCCGGAAAATAAATCTAAAATAATTGAATTTTCTATATTTATTTTAAATTTATTTGAATGATTAATAATATTAAAGATGGATTCTTTGGTTAAATCTTTTAAAGGTCTGGTTTTGATATCTTTTGGTTCGAGAATTTTTTTACCTTTAAAAGAACCTGATATTATTCGCATTATTTTATAACTTTATAACCAATATCTTTTCTAAAAAAACCACCTGACCAGTTTAATGTAGCTAGATTTTTTTCTATATTTTTTTTTGAGTCAGTAAAATTATCAGAAAGAGATACAAAATTTAAAACTCTACCACCAACAGCGTATACTTTTTGATCCTTTTTTATTGTTCCTGCATGAAATAAGAAATCGTTGTCACTAAGTTTAATATTTTTTATGTTTTTTATTTCAATATTTTTCTCAAATTCTTCTGGATATCCTTTTGAACACAAAACAACACATAAACTTTTTTTATTAAACCAACTAATATTAACTTCTTTAAGTTTTTTATTACAGCACCCTAAAAAAATTTCTAATATATCACTTTTAAGTTTTGGAAGTAATGTTTGACATTCAGGATCTCCCATTCGTACGTTATATTCAATTAAAAATGGTTCATTATCTATTATCATTAATCCAGCATATAAAAATCCTTTATATTTAACACCCAATTCAGACAAACCTTTTAAGGTAGGGTTTATAATTTTTTTAATAATTTTTTTTTCTAATTGAATATTTATTAGTCTTGATGGCGAATATGCCCCCATTCCTCCAGTGTTTTTACCCTTATCTCCCTCTAAAACTCTTTTGTGATCTTGCGCTGTACCAAAATTTTTTATTGTAACACCGTCACTAACAATAAAAAAACTCATTTCTTCACCTTTTAGAAATTCTTCAATTAATAAGTTTTTAGCTTTACCAAATTTACCTTTGAATATTTCATCCACAGCAAGATAAGCTTCAATTTTATTATTACAAATATAGACACCTTTTCCTGAAGCCAAATTGTCAGCTTTAATTACAGTTGGATAGTTAGATTTTTCTAAAAAATTTTTTGCATTGTTTATATTTTTGAATATGCCAAATTTTGCCGTTGGAATATTAAATTTTTGACAAAGTTGTTTTGTGAATATTTTTGATCCTTCGAGTTGAGAGGCTATCTTATTTGGACCAAATACTTTAATATTAAATTTTTCAAGATAATCAACTATACCATCAACCAAAGGTTTTTCTGGGCCAACAATTACTAAATCTATTTTTTTTTCTAAAATAAAATTTTTAATATTTTCAAAATTATTTAAATCTAAAATTATATTATCAGCAATATCAGCAGTACCCGCATTTCCTGGAAAACAAAAAATCTTATCAATTTTATTGGAATTTTTTAAACTTTTACATATGGCATGTTCTCTGCCACCACTTCCTATTATTCCAACTTTCATATAAAAGTATATAAACTAAAAATGACAAAAATAGCAAAATTAAAATATTTACCCAATAATTTTCAAATTATTGAAGCTGGTGATTATGTTGAGTGCGCAGTATCAGGTAAAAGAATTAATATTGAAAATCTTACGTATTGGAACGTAGAATTACAAGAAGCATATTTTTCCTACAAAGAAGCTTTTCAAAAAAGAGAACAAATAAAAAAAGAATAAATTTATTTCCAGCGATTATGTGACCAAATCCACTGTTCTGGTTTACTAATTATCATTTTTTCAAGAATTTGATTTAATTTATCAGTAATATCTTTAATTGACTCATCTTTTTGAAAATTTATTGGATTGCTTATAATTATTTTAAAATTTATATAATTGATTCTTTCAATGAAGATAGGAACAATAGGTATATTAAATTTTTTAACTAATTGAGCAGGTATGGTTGTTGTAAGAGCTTCTTGATTAAAGAAATTTGATTTAATTCCTTCAGTAACTCTTTGATCAATCATTAATGCTGTTGAACAATTATTTTTTTTTAAACTAATTAACTTTTTCATTCCTCCAATGCCTTTTTTTATTTGATTTTTACAAATATATTTTTTTCTTATACGTTCCATAATTTTATTTAAATAAACATTATTTAAAGGTCGATATATAGCTGATAAGTTTATTCCAGACTTTTCTATTTGCATTGCCATTAGTTCAAAATTACTGAAATGACCTGATATAAAAATTACAGGTTTATTGAGTTTTTTTATTTCTTCCAATATTTCTTGACCTTCTATAATTATTTTTTTCGCTAGTTTGCCTGATCTGAAATCTTTAATAAACATATATTCAGCAAAAATTCTTCCGTAACTATTCCACATCAGTTTTGTTGTTTTATTTAAGTTTTCCGAATTAATTTTTGGAATAGCTTTTTTAATATTTGAGTGTATTAACTTTTTTGATCTAAAAAGAGGACCTATTGTTTCAAAAACTTTTCCACCTATAGCAGAAGATATTTTAAATCCTAAAATTTTAAATAAACTAAAAAAAATAATCACAAATAAAAATTGAAAAAAATATTTAATATGTTTCATTTTATTTAATTATGATGTTTAATAGTTTTTCTTCATTAGTTATTTGTAATTCAGATTTTAAAAATTTTATTTCATTTATTTCTTTGTCTTTTAATCTAAAATAATCTTTTTCTGTTGTAATTATTTTACAATTTAAATTTTTTGCTTGATTTAAAATTTGCTCAATATCTTTACTTAAATAATTATAATGATCAGGAAATTCAATATCTTTAAAAACATTTAATCCACAATTTTTTATCATTGATATAAATGTTTGATGATTGCCTATTCCTGAAAAAACTAAATACTTATTATTTTTATTAAATTCATTAAGATTTAACGGCTCGTATTTTCCTATAAAAATGTTAATTTTTGGATCAATTTTAATTAATTCTTTTTTTATATTTTCTATATTTTCCAAATTTCCATTTAAAAACACATTTTTATATTTTTTTATGTTTTTAATATCCTCTCTAAGTGGACCAGAGGGTATTGTTAAACCATTTCCTATCCAATTAATATTATTAAAACAAACAAGATTTACATCATAATTTATTGAACGATCTTGTAGACCATCATCAAGAATTGCAATTTCATAATTCTCATCTTCAGCTTGATTTATAGCATCTAATCTTTTTTTAGATAAAAAAAGCTTTCCTCTACTTTTTAAAAGTTTTTGTTCATCAATTTGTTCTTTATAAAATTTTTTAACAAAACATGATTTGACGTTTCTTTTATTTAATATTTCATTGATTTTAATACTTAAAGATGTTTTACCCGTTCCTCCAATATAAATATTTCCAACACAAATAGTTTTTATTTTAATTTCTTTCGTTTTAGATTTTATTTTTATTAAATTTATTATTTTTAATAAAAATGTTAGTGGTAATAATAAATATGCATATATATTTGGACGTTTATAATCCCAAAATTTAGGTTTTTTTAAATTCATTATTAATTAGATAATCTAATTCTTTTATAGTTTTTTTTAAAATTATTTTTCCAATTTTCTTTAATTTAAGACCTATATTCTTATTTTTTTTAAAGATAATTGATGAAGCTAATTCTTTATGTGAAGAAACTTTTTTAGAAACCTTAAAAGAATTAAGTAGTTTATATATATCTTTAAAATTATCAGTATTTGGTCCATGTAAAATTCTTGCACCATAACGTGCAGCTTCTAATGGATTTTGTCCACCTCTTTTAATAATTGAACCACCTAAAAAAACTGAACATCCAATTTTATGAAACTTTTTTGTTTCACCAAAAGTATCAACAATATAAATATCAGTGTTTTTTAAAATTTTATTTTTTGAACTATGAGAAATTATTTTTAAATTTAGTTTTTTAATTTGAGAAATAATTTGTTTAGTTCTGTGTACATGCCTTGGAATAATTATAGTTATTAAGTTTTTAATTTTTTTTTTAAGCTCTATATGAGCCTTGGCGCAAAAAATTTCTTCATTTGCATGTGTGCTTGATGCAATCCATACTTTTTTTGATTGTAATTGTAATTTTAGATTATTGTTAATTGTATTTAGTTTTTCTTGATCATTTTCAATAAATTTTAAATTTCCTATAAGATTAATTTTATTAGTTTTTATTTTTTTTAAAAAATATTTAGTTTCAAGGTTTTGTGGATATACAATTGTAATTTTACTAAAAATCGATTTAGTAAAATTTTGAATTTTCATCCATCTATTAAATGTTTTTTTAGATAATCTTGCATTTAATAAAATTAAAGGAATTTTTTTATTATCCAGTTGTTTAAACATACATGGCCAAATTTCTGACTCTATAAAGATTGCTAGACTTGGTTGCCAGTACTTTAAAAACTTATCTGTAAAAAAAAGATGATCTATTGGATAGAATTGATGTATTGTTTTTTTAAAATTAAATTGTTTAAGTACTTTTGAAGAACTTAAAGTACTAGATGTGATAAGTATTTGATTAACAGATTTATTTTTTTCATAATTTTTGATTATAGGAATAATACTTAAAATTTCACCTACGCTTGCTCCATGAAACCATATTAATTTACCTTCATTTCTTTTTTTTGAAAATATACTAAATTTTTCTACGAATCTTTTTTTATCTTCTTTTTTTTTAAAAATTCTAAAAATTATTATGATTGGTGAAATTAATATAAGTAATGATAAAATTATTTGATATAAAAAAAACATATTTATTTTTGAATTTGTTTTTCATAAAAATTTTTATACAAATCTGATTTATTTAACAGAGCATCATGTTGACCATTGTCAATAACTTCTCCAGAGTCTATTACATAAATATTATTTGAATTTAAAATTGTTGATAATCTGTGTGCTATAACAATTGTAGTTTTATTTTTTGTTAAAATTTTTAAAGCTTCCTGTATTTTAGATTCAGTCTCTGTGTCTAAAGATGATGTTGCTTCATCCAATAATATGACAGAACTTTTTTTTAGCATTGCCCTAGCTATAGACAATCTTTGCTTTTCACCACCTGATAGTCTTACACCATTTTCACCAATTAATGTTTCAAATTTATTTGGAAGATTATTGATGAACTCATCACAATATGATAATTTTGCAACTTCATAGACTTCCTCATCAGTTGCATTTTCTTTAGCATACTTGATATTATTTTTAATTGTATCATCAAATAAGGTTGTTTCTTGACTGACCATTGAAATTTCTTTTCTTAATGAGCCAATTGTACTTTCATATATTGATTGATCATCGATAATTATATCTCCTGATTGAGCATCATAAAATCTAGGAATTAAATTTAGTATTGTTGATTTTCCTGAACCACTATGACCGACTAAAGAAGTCATTTTTCCTCCTTTGAAATCAAGATTAATTGATTTTAAAGTTTTACCTTCTTCAGTTTCATAAGCAAAATTTAAATCTTTAAATTTAATATTAGCATTTTTTATTTTAAGATCTTTTGCAGATTCTTTATCATTAATATTATTTTTTTGATCAATAATTGGTAAAATTCTTGATGCTGCTGATATACCTTGATTTAGTATCATGTTCAGAGTTGATAGAGCCCTTACTGGTTGATAAGCTAACATCATTGCAGCTAAAAATGAAAAGAAGTTATTGATATCAACCTCACCTCTAGACATTAGTTTTCCTGAATAAAAAATTAAAACCGCAATCATTATTCCTGTTAAAGTCTCCATTATTGGAGACATTCTTACAAAAACTGTTTGGATTTTTTTATTTTTTTCTTTTAATTGTGTTAAATGCTTGTCAGCTCTATCTTTTTCATAATTCTCCTTTTGGAAAATTTTTATTAATTTATGGTTCTTAAATAATTCAACTAAATATGTTGTTAAAAATCCAGATTTTTCCTGTGCTTCAGTGGCAACTTTATTAATTCTTTTGCCGAGTGTTTTAGCCGAAATACTTGCAAGAGGTATCATTATAATTGAAATAAGTGCAAGTTTCCAGTTTTGTAAAAACATTACAGTTAACAATCCAAATAAAGTAAGGGTATCTTTAAATAAAGTTAATATAGCGTTACTTAATAAGTTGGTAATATGAGTTACATCATAAGTTAAATTAGATATAAATTTACCTGAATGTTTTTTATCAATAATTTGAGTATCTGTTCCTATTAAAGTATTTACCATATCGTATTGGAGTTTTTTTTTAATTTCTTCACCAACACTAATCATGGTTGCTTTTGCAAAGTATAAAGACAAACCTTTTGTTGTAAAAGCAACAATAATCATCAATGGTATAAAAATTATTAACGATTGATCTTTTTCAATAAATAATTTTTTTATTGCAGGATCTAAAAGCCATGCTATTGCAGATGTACTACCAGCAACTAATATTGAAAAAAAAGCTGATAAAATAATTTTATTTAAGTATTTTTTAGAATAATCTTTATATAATCTTTTATAAATTTCAGTTTTTTTCATTACAAATTTTTAACAATTAAAATATTTAAGAATATTATTAAGCCTAAAATATTATTACTCTTAAATGCTTTTAAACAGCTAGAGGGTTTTTTTGATTTAAAAATTTTCATTTGATAAAAAAATAAATGCAAAAAAGGAATTATAATTAAAAAATAATAAGCATTATGAAATTTCATAAAATATCCTCCAATTAAAAAAAGGATTAATAAAAGAGTATAACATGTGTATAAAAACTTTTTTTCTTTACCTTTAAACTTTATTGAGGTTGATTTTAATCCTATGATTTCGTCATCTTTAATATCTTGATATCCATAAATTGTGTCATATCCCAGTGTCCAAAATATGGCTCCAAAATAAAATAATAAGGGAGCAATATCTATTTGACCCTTAATTGCTGTCCAACCTAATATTAATCCATAGTTAAAGGTAATTCCTAAAAATAATTGTGGCCAGTAAGTAAATCTTTTCATTAAAGGGTAAGTAAAAGCAAGTGGCATAGAACCAAGAGCCAATATTATTGTAAAATTATTGAAATTTAATAAAACTAATAATGATAAAAAACATAAAGTTAGTGCATAAAAAATACCAACCTTAATTGAGATTTTTTCTGAAGCAATTGGACGATCTTTGGTTCTTAATACTTTTTTATCAAATTCTTTGTCTAAAACATCATTAATAATACAACCAGCCGACCTCATAAAAACTGCTCCTAAAAAAAAGAGAATTAGATAAAAAAAATAATTATTTAAATTTGTTGAGAAGTCATAAGCTAAAGTTAGACCCCAAGCACAGGGCCAAAATAGCAGCATAAAACCAATTGGTTTTTTTAATCTTATTAAATCAACAAAAAGTTTTATCTGGTTCATAATATTTTACTTGTAAATAACAAAGCCTAGTTTCATAATCAAATTGATTCGTATGAATATAGACTACACAGTTACAGCATTAATGTTTCCAGCTATTCCACTATTAATGAGTGTTTATAGTAATAGGTTTCATTCTTTAAGTATTTTAATTAGAGAGCTTCATGATGAGCATGTTTACGAGAATCATATTCCAAATGAATGGAAGAAACAGTTCATAAATTTAAGTGCACGAATTACACTTCTTCGTAGAACTATTATGTTTGCTGCATTTGGTTTTTTGTTTAATATGTTGACAGTATTTGGACTTTATTTAAATGAAATTTTTTTAGCACGTTTGATTTTTGGATCTTGTTGCCTTTCTATGATTATTTCAATTATCTTTTTTATAAGAGAAATACAGATTTCGACTAATGCTCTAAAACTTCATATGTCTGATATGGATGTTGATGTTAATTAAGGAATTATTACAGCAGGCCCTAAAATTTTTCTACCCTCTAAATCTTGATGTGCTTGAACAACTTGATCGAGTTTATATTTTTTAAATATTTTTATTTTTATTTTCCCAGAGCTTATTTTGTCAAACATGATATTTGAAGCTTCATTTAGCTCATCTCTTGTTGAAAGATATTGTTGCATCGAAGGTCTTACAAGATAAATACCTTTTGGTTGAATCATTTTAGGAACATTAATATCTGATAATGGTCCTGAAGCATTTCCAAATGAAACCATCATACCTCTTATTGATAAACATTCAATTGATCCATGCAATGTATCTTTACCAACACCGTCATAAACTACAGGAACTCCTTTACCATTAGTTATCTCTAGAACTTTTTTTGCAAAATCTTCTTTATTATAATTTATTATATGATCATAAAAATTTTCTTTAGCTATATTAATTTTTTCATCTGATCCAACTGTGCCTATTACAGTACATCCTAAACTTTTTGCCCATTGTCCAAAAATCTGCCCCACACCACCAGCTGCAGCATGAAATAATACTGTTTCTCCAGATTTTACAGGATAGGTTTTATGTAAAAGATAAAAAGTAGTTAATCCTTTTGTCATTAAAGTTGCAGCTACTTCAAGATCAATATTTTCAGGAACTTTAACTAAATTTTTAATTGGATAATTTCTATGTGTTGAATAAGAACCCAAAGGAATACCTGCATAAGAAATTTTATCACCAATTTTAAAGTCTTTTACACCTTCTCCAACTTCAGTGATAATGCCAGCACCTTCTAAACCCAAACTACTTGGTAACTTTAAAGGATATAGACCTGATCTATGATAAGTATCTATATAATTGATACCAATAGCTTTTTGTTCGATTGTTACTTGTTCAGGACCGGGCTTATCTAAAGTTATATCTTTTATTTCTAAAACTTCAGTTCCACCTGTTTTATTGATTTGTACTGCTTTCATAATTTATTTTACAAATGTACCATTATGATAATCTTGAACAGCTTGCAAGATTTCTGCTTTAGTGTTCATTAC
>MDSW01003743.1_pt1 | contig 15781 bp, 14 predicted proteins | sample 811171 | NCBI WGS metagenome assembly MDSW01 (sample SAMN05326641, study PRJNA326480) | marine metagenome | isolation source: seawater | place: Atlantic Ocean: North West | collected 2012
AAAACTTAAATTTGGTTTATTAAGTATATTGCCTTTAGAATTAATTATAACTGTAACATTTAATATTCCATTTGCTGCAAGGTTTTTTCTCTCTTTAATTGATTGAGAGTCTTCTTCAACGCTTACATTTCCATCCAAAAATAACTTTCCGTTTGGAGCTTTGTCATAAACCTCTGGTTTCTTTCCTGGATATAATCTTACAATATCACCATTTTCTACTTTTACTTGATTTGGAACCTTCATTTCTTTTGCAAAATTAATATGCTCTTCCATGTGTCGATGTTCGCCATGAACTGGTATAATAGTATTAGGTTTTACCCATTGGTACATATCTCTAAGATCTTCTCTATTGGGATGCCCTGAGACATGAACAAATTCGTTATCTTCAGAAACAACATTTATTCCCTCCTTTACAAGTTGATTATGTAATTTATAAAGTTTTTTTTCGTTACCTGGAATTATTTTTGATGAAAATATAACAGTATCGCCTTTCTCTACAGATACATCGGGATGAGAATTATTTGATATTCTTGTCATTGCCCCCATTGGTTCGCCTTGGCTACCTGTACATAAGTAAATTATTTTTTTTCCTGATAATTTTTTTGCATCTCTAGGATCGATAGGTTCTAAAACTTCTGATAAGTATCCACAATTTTTAGCAGCTTTGAATATCCTATGCATAGACCTACCAACTAATGAGATTTGTCTACCTGTTTTTTTAGCACAATAAAAAATAGTTTCCATTCTAGCTACATTGGATGCAAAAGAAGTTACAATTATCTTGCTATTTAATTTTTCTATAATCTTAAGTAAATTCTTTCTTACATCAGACTCTGATCCTGCTTTACCAACACTAAAAACATTTGTTGAGTCACAAATCATAGCTAAAACACCTTTGTCACCAATTTCCTTTAATCTATTAGAATTTATTTTATCTCCCACAAGTGGATTCGGATCGTGTTTCCAGTCACCTGTGTGTAAAATGGTTCCAGCAGGAGTTTCTATTCTTAGACCATTTGGCTCTAAGATAGAATGTGTTAAAGTAACGAATTCAATTTTAAATGGATCTAAATTCAAAGTTCCATTTAGTTCAACAACTTTAATAAAGGGACTTATATCAATTTTTTTTTCTTTAAATTTTTCAGTTATTAAAACTGAAGTAAATGGAGTTGCATAAATTTTGCATTTTAGTTTTGGCCATATATGAACTATTGCTCCTATATGATCTTCGTGAGCATGGGTAAGTATTATACCAAGAAGTTTTTCTTTTTTATCTAAAATAAATCCAGGATCTGGATATATTAAATCAACACCAGGAACGGTATCATCTGCAAAAGTTACTCCTACATCTACAATAATCCACTTCTTATCATCAGGTGCTCCGTAAGCAAAAAGATTCATATTCATTCCAATTTCACCTGATCCGCCTAAAGGACAAAAAATTAATTCTTCTTTCATATTTTTAATTGTTAACTACTTTCAAAAGACCCTTCATTGTTAAGTCTTTGTTCACTATAACATTGGATTTTAATTTATTTTTAAATAAATATGAAAGTCCTCCAGTTAAAATTATTGAGTATTTTTTTTTCGTTTTTTTTTTATTAAATTAATAATTTCATTAATTAGACCAATGTATCCCCAGTAAAAACCTGATCTAACAGCAGATTTCGTATTTTTTCCAATAACATCGGATATTTTATTTAATTTTATATATGGAATTAATGATGCTTTGGTAATTAAAGTTTCTAGGGATAAATTTACACCAGGTGCAATAATTCCACCAACATAGTAATTTTTCTCTATTATATCAAATGTGGTTGCGGTACCAAAGTCTACTATTATATAATTTTTTTTGTTATCTATTATACTAATTGCATTCGCAATTCTATCGGATCCAACTTGCTTTATATTTACTTTAATATTAATTATTTTTTTAAATTTTTTTCCTTTAACTCATTGCAATTTTTTTTCAATTTTTTTTTAATATAAGATTTCAATTTAGTATAAACACTTGGAACTACACTGCTAAAAAGAATTTTTTCGATTCTTTCAGAATAAATTTTTAAAGAATTTAATTTAGAATTAATATAATATTTAGATATTTTTTTAGTTTTAAGAATAAATTTTTTTTTAATTTTTTTTTTACTAGTCAGTAAAAAAATCTTAACTTCAGTATTTCCTATATCTCCAATTAAAATCATAATAATCTCATATATATATTAATTATTTATTGCAAATACTTTAAATTTTTTTCATAAAGTTTTTTTATTTCTTTGCACACTGCTGTTTTACTTATAATTTTAGATGTATATTCTGAAAGGCTCGTTGTAGGATAATTGCTTATTTTAGGACTATTAATTATATTAATTCCAATTCCAATTATTAAAAATTTTTTACTATCTTTCTCAATTATTTCTTGAAGTATTCCGCTAATTTTTTTTCCATCGATTATTAAATCGTTTGGTGGCTTTATTTTTATTTTTTCTTTAATATATTTTTTTAATACTTCTTTTATAATTAAGCAGTTTTTAAATGTAATTTTTTCAATTGTTATTTTTTTTTTTTGTTTCAAAAAAAACTGTCATAAATAAATTTCCTTTCATTGTTATCCATTTATTTCTATATCGCCCTCTCCCTTTTTTTTGTTTATCTGCTATTACAATTCCTTTTAAAAAGCCTTTTTTAATTTTTTTAATTGCTAAATCGTTTGTGCTATTAACATTTTTATATTTATAGTTTTTTAAACTCATTAAAGAATATTTACTTTTGAAATCAGATCTATAAGGCTGCTTGGATATATAAAATAGGCAACTATAAAAATTGTTGATATTGCGAGGGTAATTTTCAGTCCAACCGAATGGTTTGAGTCATATTTTTCTTTTTGTGGGTCAAAATAGATTATCTTAATTATTCTTAGATAATAAAATGCTGCTATTACTGTAGACAATAATCCAACAATAGCTAAAAAATACATTTTTTGTTCTATTACAGCCATAAATATATAAAATTTTGCAAAAAAACCTGCTAACGGCGGTATACCTGCTAAAGAAAATAATATAATCATTAAGCAAATTGACAGTAAAGGATGATTTTTGGAAAGACCGGAAAGATCATCTAAATTTTCATAGTATTTATCATTTCTTTTAATCATAAACATGCAGCAAAAAAAAGCTAAATTCATAAATAAATAAATTGAAATATAAACTATTGAGCTTTGTATTCCTTGGTTAGTTCCAGTAGTTAAACCTGCTAAAGCATATCCCATATGTCCTATGGAGCTATAAGCTATTAACCTTTTAAGATTTTTTTGTCCTATTGCAGCTATAGATCCAAATAACATTGATGCTATAGATAAAAAAACCATTATTAATTGCCATTGTTCAATTAAATTTATAAAGGGTATATATAAAAACCTTATAAAAACAGTTAAAGCTGCTATTTTAGGTAAAATTGCAAAAAATAATGTAACAGATGTAGGTGACCCTTGGTAAACATCAGGAGCCCACATGTGAAATGGAACTGCTGAAATCTTAAATGCAAGTCCTACTAAGATAAATACAATGCCTAAAGTCAATCCATATTGAACGCTTTCAATATTTTGAGAAATAAGATTAAAATTAGTAGTTCCAGAAAAGCCATAAATTAATGAACATCCATATAACAAAAGACCAGATGATAATGCACTTAAAATAAAATATTTTACTCCTGACTCTGAAGAAAGAACATTGTCTCTATTAAAAGATGCCAAAACATACAGAGCTAATGATTGCAGTTCAAGACCAAGATAAAATACTATAAGATCATTTGAGCTTATCATGACCATCATACCAAGTATTGAAGATAAAACTAATATAGGATACTCAATTTTAAAAATTTTTAAATTTTTAATATAATTAGTTGAGGACAATAAAACAAAAACTCCTGAACCGATTGTTAAAAGTTTCATAATTATAGATAATCTATCTATTGAATAACTTTGATTGAATAAAGTTATTTCTTTTAAAGAAAAAAGATTTAGCACTAATACAAATAAAATAATTAAAAAAACTATTGATAAGTTATAAACCAAATTTGTACTATTTTTTTTATAAACTCCTAAAATCAATAAAAACATAAATCCTAATGAAATAAATATTTCTGGGAATACAAAATTTAAGTTATTCATTTTACTGTTTTGATAAATTATTTTCTAAATTGTTATTATACATCTCTAAAACATTTTGTACTGAAACTTCAACTGTATTTATTAAAGGTTCGGGGTAAAAACCAAAAAATATTATTAATATAGATAGAGTAGATAATATTATTACCTCTGTTATATCTAGATCCTTCATAGATTTTAAATCATTATTTTTAATTTCCCCAAAAACTACTCTTTTATAAAGCCACAACATGTAAGCTGCACAAATAATAACCCCAAAGCTAGCAACTAACGCGACTAAAAAACTCTTTTTAAAAGCACCAATTAATATTAAAAATTCTCCAACAAAGCCGCTTGTTCCTGGTAAGCCTATTGCTCCTAATGTAAAAATCATTAAAGCAATAGCGTATTTAGGCATGATTGATACTATGCCTCCGTATTTGTTTATTATTCTTGTATGCATTCTCTCATAAATTACTCCAACGCTTAAGAATAAAGCTGCTGATATTAATCCATGACTTATCATCTGAAAAATTGATCCTTCAAGTCCTTCTTGTGTAAAGGTGAAAATTCCCAATGTCACATAACCCATGTGAGCTACTGAAGAATAAGCTATTAACTTTTTCATATCTTCCTGCATAAGAGCTACAAAAGATGTGTAAATAATTGCTACTAAACTTAAAAAATAAATTAGTGGAATAAAATATTCTGAAGCAATAGGAAAAAGTCCAACTGAGAATCTTATAAAACCATAACCAGCCATTTTTAAAAGTATTGCGGCTAACAAAACTGATCCTGCTGTAGGAGCTTCTACATGAGCATCTGGTAACCAGGTGTGAACTGGCCACATTGGTGTTTTAACTGCAAATGAACTAAAAAATGCTAGCCATAGTAATTTTTGGTATTTGGCTTCAATTCCGATGTTGTACAATATTTCAATATCCGTAGTTCCTGATGTCCAATAAATTGATATTATTGCTACCAACATTAATACTGATCCAAGCAAAGTATATAAGAAAAATTTAAATGCAGAATATACACGTCTTTCACCTCCCCATATACCAATTATTAAGAACATCGGGATTAGTCCACCTTCAAAAAAAAGATAAAAAATTACTAGATCTAAAGAGCAAAATACACCTATCATTAATGTTTCCATTAATAAAATTGCTATTAAGAAATCTTTGATACGAGTTTTAATTGTGTTGTTTACAGTAACTATACAAATTGGGGTAATTAAAGTTGTAAGTATAATGAATAAAATAGAAATACCATCTACTCCAACTTTATAATTTATTAAACCTGTTATCCATTCTCTATTTTCAACAAACTGAAAATCGGTTTCTTGATTATCAAAAATGTACCATAGATAAAATGATAATGCTAAATTTGCTAAAGAAATAAATAAAGCAACATATTTGCTGCTTTGATATACAGAATTTTTTGAATTAATAAAAAAAATAAAGAAAGCACCAACTAATGGTAATAAAATTAAAGATGAGAGTATTGGAAAATCCATTAATTTATAATCAATATGGTTAATATTAATGCAAATCCAATGAGCATAACAAATGCATATTGATATACATATCCGCTTTGAAATTTAACTGCACTTAAAGAAAATTTTTTTATTAGGCTTGAAATACCGTCCGGTCCAAATTTATCTATGATATTTAAGTCGACTTTTTTCCAAAAGAATATACCAATTTTTTTTGATGGATTGACAAAAATTATTTCATACAACTCATCGAAGTACCATTTATTTTTTAGAAAAACATAAATTGGTTTATTGTTTTCTACAATAGCTTTTAGAATAATTTTATTTTTAATAAATAGAAAGTAAGAAATAGGAATAGTAATAGTTACCATTACGGGTGTAAATAAAACAAACCATGTAGGTGGATGGTCTTCGCTTAATTTATTAATAAAAAATATTGAGTCACCCCAAAAGTCATACATGAGATGGTGTCCTATGAATAAGTCTTTAAATACGAATCCAGCTCCAATTGCACCTATTCCTAAAAAAACTAAAGGAACTAACATAATTAGTGGAGACTCATGTGTCTCACTAAAATTTATTTTTTCATTATTATAAGATCCATGAAAAGTTTTAAATATTAATCTCCAAGAGTAAATGGCTGTTAAAAATGCAGTAAAAATGCCAATATAGGAAGCGAAGAAACCTAAACCACTTCCTTTTAAATAAGCAAATTCAATGATTGCGTCTTTTGAATAGAAACCCGATAGAAAAGGGAAACCGGTTAATGCAAGTGTTCCAATAATCATCAAGGCATATGTGTAAGGCAATTTTCTCCAAACACCCCCCATTTTGTTAATATCCTGCTCGTCTTTAAATGCATGTATTACTGAACCAGATCCTAAAAATAATAAAGCTTTAAAAAAAGCATGAGTAAATAAATGAAACATAGCAACATTATATGCACCAACTCCAGCAGCAAAAAACATATACCCAAGCTGACTGCAAGTTGAATAAGCAATTATTTTTTTTATATCATTTTGAACTAATGCAATGGTTGCTGCAAAAAAAGCTGTAAAAGAACCTACAAGTATAATTATTGTTAAAGCTAACTCAGAATATTCATAAATAGGAGAGCACCTCACAACTAAAAAGACACCTGCGGTTACCATTGTGGCTGCATGAATCAAAGCTGACACTGGGGTAGGACCTTCCATTGCATCTGGTAGCCATGTATGAAGAAATATTTGAGCTGATTTTCCCATTGCACCTATAAATAGGAGTATGCAAACCAAATTTATTGCGTTTAAATCTAAACCAAGAAAACTTATATCCTTATTGATTATTGAAGGGATTTTATCAAAAACTTCACTATAATTAACTGTTCCAAATAGATAAAATATTAAAAAAATTCCCAAAGCAAAGCCAAAGTCTCCCACTCTATTAACAACAAAAGCTTTTATTGCTGCTGCATTTGCCTTTTCCTTTTTATACCAAAATCCTATTAGAAAATATGAACAAAGACCTACACCTTCCCATCCAAAAAATAATTGTAAAAAATTATCTGAAGTTACAAGTGTTAACATTGCAAAGGTAAATAATGATAAGTAAGCCATGAATCTTGTTTTGTGTGGATCTTGTGACATGTATCCTATTGAGTAAATATGAACTAGTGCTGAAATTAAAGTAACAACTACAAGCATTAAAGATGATAGAGCATCAACTTTAATAGACCAATTTACATTTAAAGCCCCCGAATTAATCCAAGTTGCAATAATTAAATTATTTTCATAACTGCTGCTAATAACATTATAAAAAATGATAATTGATAATATAGCTGATATAGAAACAAATAAACTTGTAATTATTTCTGAATTTCTCGAGTTAATAAATTTACCAAAAAAACCAGATATTATAGATCCAAGTAATGGTAAAAATAAAATAAAATATTCCATTTATCCTTTTAAGTTGTCAATTTCTTCAACTCTTATTGTTCCAGAATTTCTATAATAGACTACAATAATAGCCAAACCTATAGATGCTTCGGCAGCTGCAACTGTAAGAATGAATAATGTAAAAATTTGACCAGATAAATCATTTAGAAATATTGAGAAAGAAACTAAATTTATATTCACTGCTAGAAGTATCAATTCAATACTCATTAGAATTACTATAATATTTTTTCTATTTAAAAAAATTCCTATTATTCCTATTGTGAAAATAATCGCACTAAGAGTTAAGTAATGACCCAATCCTATTTCAAGCATCTATTTTAACTCCTTTGTTATTTTCAACCTCAACTAATTCAACACCTTCTTTTTTTTCTCTAGAAATTTGCCTAACATAACTTTGTCTTTTCAATCCTTCTCTTTGCCTAAATGTAAGAACTATTGCACCTATCATTGCAACTAACAAAATAACTCCTGATAACTGAAATAAATGAATAAAATCAGTGTAAATAACCTCCCCTAAGGAATGAGTGTTGGATGATGCATTTGAAATTTCGGTAGAAGTATTTTTTAATAAATCAGGTTTATATTTCCATCCACCTATAACGATTATAAGCTCAAAAAAAATTATTAAGCTTATCAACAGGCCTATTGGTATATGCGAACTACTTCTAGAAGCTACGAACCATTGGTTTTTCTGCTGGGCCACATTTAGCATCATAACTACAAACAAAAACAAAACAGCTACTGCTCCAACATAAACTATAAGCATAATCATACCTAAAAATTCAGCTCCAACCATTATGAAAAGGCATGAGATGCTTATAAAATCTAAAATTAAAAAAAATACTGAATGTACTGTATTTTTTGAAACTGTAACCATGATTGCGGAAATAATTGCTATAAAAGAAAAAATATAAAAAAATATTGAGTGCGCTAACATAAATTATCTATAGGGATTATCGGCTTTAATATTTGCTGACAAAATACTCTCCCATCGATCTCCATTTTCCATAAGTTTTTCTTTGTTGTAATAGAGTTCTTCTCTTGTTTCAGTAGCAAACTCAAAATTTGGCCCTTGAACAATAGCATCAACTGGGCAAAACTCTTCACATAATCCACAATAAATACACTTGAGCATATCGATATCGTATCTTGTTGTTTTTCTGCTACCATCAGATCTTTCAGTGGATTCAATTGTTATCGCTTGAGCAGGACAGACAGCTTCACATAGTTTACATGCAATACATCTTTCTTCTCCATTTGGGTACCTTCTTAATGCATGTTCTCCTCTAAATCTCGGGCTTATTTTCCCTTTTTCAAAAGGATAATTAATAGTTTTTTTTGGTTTAAAACTTTCTTTCAGAGCAATAAAAAGACCAGAAAGAAAGTCTGTCATAAAAATTATTTTTAATAGTCTACTAATCTTCATATCGTTTAAACCTTTGGTAATAAATTAAAATACATTAAAAAACTTGCTGTAATCACAACCCAAATTAATGAGAATGGTAAAAATATTTTCCATCCAAGTCTCATTAATTGATCATATCTATATCTTGGAACAATAGCTTTAACTAAAGCAAATAAAATAAATAAAAATAAAATTTTTAAAATTAACCATAAAGGCGCTGGGATCAAATTAAATGGATAAATTTCAATCGGAGATAACCATCCACCTAGAAACAAAATTGAACCTAGGGCGCACATTAATAAAATGTTTGCATATTCACCTAACCAAAACATTGCATACATCATACCTGAATATTCTGTCTGATATCCTGCAACTAATTCTGCTTCAGCCTCTGGTAAGTCAAATGGAGGTCTATTAGTTTCAGCTAATGCTGAAATGAAAAAAATAATGAACATGGGAAATAATGGAACAATAAACCATAATTTTTCCTGGGCTAAAACAATATCTGTAAGATTTAGAGATCCAACACATAGTAAAACATTAATAATTATAACTCCAATTGAAACCTCATATGATACCATTTGCGCAGCAGATCTTATTGCTCCTAGAAATGGATATTTAGAATTTGATGCCCAACCACCCATGATTATTCCATAAACTCCTAATGAGGAAACCGCAAAGATGTACAAAATACCAACATTTATATTTGCTAAAACTAACTCTTCGCTAAAGGGTATAACTGCCCAAGAAATCAATGCCAAAGTCATGGTTATTATTGGAGCTAAAACAAAAATAATTTTATTTGAGCTAGAAGGTATTATAATCTCTTTAAATACATATTTTAACGCATCAGCTAAAGATTGAAATAAACCAAATGGACCAACGACATTAGGTCCTCGTCTTTTTTGAACAAAAGCCCATACTCTCCTATCAAGCCATACAATCATAGCGACTGAAACTAAAACAGGAATTAATAAAAATAAAATTTTATATGTTTCGCTAAGTATAATTATAAAGTAATCAAACATGCTAGCCTTCTGTACCAGTTTTACTTAAATTTAATTTAATATTTCTACAATCTGTCATTGTCTTTGATGAACGCGCAATAACGTTTGAATAATAATAATCAATATCGTCTACTATAATTTTTTCATTAGCAAAGTTACTATGTATAGTTGACGAAGAATGATTTTTATTTTTATTTTTTATATAATTTAGCATATTATCAATAAGTTCATCTTTGGTATTAAATAATTTTTTTCTTTTTATAAATTCAGATAATTCATTTATTATCAACCAATCTTCTTTCGCTTGTCCTGGTGGGTATGTTGCTTTAAAGGCTTTTTGAATTTTTCCCTCAAGATTTGCAAAATAACCATCTTGTTCTGTATAAGATGATCCAGGTAAGATAAGATCTGCCATTTCAGCACCTTTATCACCATGACTACCTACATAAACTATAAATTCGTTTTTCTTTTTGAAATTTAGATTATCTTGTCCAAATAAAAATAATAAATCATAATTATTTTTATTTAAATTTTCTAAAAAAATATTTTTTCCATTTTCTGAACTTAAAATATCTAAATCATAAGCTCCTACGGTAGATGCATTATTAGAAAGAATATTAATTGCATTCCAACTTTCATTAATTTTATTATTTTTTTCTAAATAATTCTTTAACTCTTCGAATATAAATCCTCCAGAAGATAATTTTAAAACAGATTGTCCAATTATTATTAATGGCTTCTTTGATTCAATGATTTTTCTAGATAAGTCATTTTTATTTTCTAAAATTTCTTTTATAGTTTCAGTTGAATTATTAATTAGTTTGTATGGATATGTTAAGTCACCCACATCATTAAAAGAATAAATATCAGTTTTATTTTTTAAATATGCTTTTCTAATTCTGGAATTAACTATTGTAGCTTCATGTCTGGGGTTGCTACCTATCAAAACTATCAAGTCACTTTCCTCTATTCCATTTATTGAAGAGTTAAAAATATAATTTTCTCTTACAGAATTATTTACATAATAGTCATTATTTCTTGATTCTAAATTTTTGGACTTTATAGTTTTATTAAAAAACTCTTTTATTATAAACATTGTTTCCATATTTGTAAGATCGCCGGTTAATCCTGCAATTTTTTCTCCAGGTATAGTTTTAATTTTTTCAACTAATTTTGAATAAGCCATGCTCCATGATATTTTTTTAAATTCATTTTTCTCTTTTAAATATGGTGTATCTAGTCTTTGGAACTTCAGGCCATCGCAAGCGTATCTGGTTTTGTCTGATATCCATTCTTCATTTATATCTTCATTAATTATTGGTAAAATTCTTTTAACTTCCCACCCGTATGTATCTACTCTTATATTTGATCCAACAGCATCCATTACATCTATGGATTCGGTTTTCTTTAATTCCCAAGGTCTGGCTTCAAAAACATAGGGCTTAGAAGTAAGTGCGCCAACTGGACATAAATCAATTACATTTGCAGACATTTCTGACTCCATTGATTTTTCCAAGTATGTAGTGATTTGCATATCTTCTCCTCTTCCTATAGCTCCTAATTCTGGAACACCTGCCACTTCAGTTGCAAATCTAATGCAACGAGTACAATGAATGCATCTTGTCATTTGTGTTTTAATTAATGGTCCCATATACTTTTCAGGCACACTTCTTTTGTTTTCTTTAAATCTAGATTTATCAATTCCATAAAACATTGATTGATCTTGTAAATCACATTCACCACCTTGATCACAAACAGGGCAATCTAATGGATGATTGGCTAATAGAAATTCCATAACACCTTTTCTTGATTTCTTTACATATTCAGTATTAGTTTTTATTACCATTCCCTCTGCGGCTGGCATTGCACAAGATGCTATTGGTTTAGGAGATTTTTCCATTTCTACCAAACACATTCTACAATTTCCAGCTATTGATAATTTTTCGTGATAGCAAAATCTTGGTATTTCAAACCCAGCTTTTTCACAAGCTTGTAAAACAGTAAGTCCATCATCAACTTCGACATCTATATTATTTACTTTTAACTTTATCATTTATTTATCTAATAAGTGTTGATCTACTAAGTAGGGGATATTTCTATTTCTATTAATTAAAGGATCAAAATTATTTCTTTTAATCACTTCTTTTTTAAAGTGTCTTAAGAGTCCTTGAACAGGCCATGCTGATCCTTCTCCAAATGCACAAATTGTATGACCTTCAATTTGTTTTGTAACATCCATTAACATATCAACTTCTTCTTTTGAAGCTTCTCCTTTGGCCATTCTTTCTAACATTCTCCACATCCATCCAGAACCTTCTCTACATGGAGTGCATTGACCGCAACTTTCGTGTTTATAAAATCTTGCAATTCTCGCCATACATTTAATGATATCCTGATCTTTGTTTATAACTACAACACCAGCAGTACCTAGTCCGCTTTTTTGCTCCACCAATGAATCAAAATCCATTTTGATTGTATCACAAATATTTTTAGGTAATAGTGGCATTGAAGATCCGCCAGGAATAACTGCTTTCAAATTATCCCACCCACCAATAACACCGCCTGCATGTTTTTCTATAAGGTCTTTTAATGGAATACCCATTTCCTCTTCTACATTACAAGGATTATTTACATTTCCTGAAATACAAAATATTTTTGTTCCAGTATTTTTTTCTTTACCTAGTGAAGAAAACCATTTAGAGCCTTTTCTAAGAATAGTTGGAACGACAGCAATTGTTTCAACATTATTTACAATTGTTGGACAACCATACAAACCAACCAATGCTGGAAAAGGTGGTTTTAATCTTGGTTGTCCCTTTTTACCTTCAATACTTTCTAGTAAAGCTGTTTCTTCTCCACATATATATGCTCCGGCTCCATAGTGAATGTAAATATCTAAATCCCAACCAGTACCGTATGAATTTTTTCCTATAAAATTTTTTTCATACGCTTCGTCTATCGCCTTTTGTAAACATTTTCCTTCGTTAAAATATTCACCTCTAATATATATATAACATTTTTTTGCATTCACTGCGTATGCTGCCAGCAAACATCCTTCAATAAGCTTATGTGGTTCAAATCTTAAAATATCTCTATCTTTGCAGGTACCTGGCTCGGACTCGTCTGCATTAATTACCAAATAATGAGGTCTTGATCCTAATTCTTTTGGAGCAAAAGACCATTTTAATCCTGTTGGAAAACCAGCTCCGCCTCTGCCTCTTAATTGTGAATTTTTTATCTCTTCAATTATCCATTCTCTTCCTTTTGAAATAATTTGGTTAGTATTTAACCAATCCTCTCTTTTAATGGCAGAATCTATATCTGAGCCAAAGTCATTATATAAATTTTTAAATATTCTATCCTTATCTTCAAGCATTCTTATTCTCTAATAAAGTTTTTCTGTTATTCTCAGGCTCTGAGCTATTTCTACCCCTGTATGAACCAGGTTTTATAGGTTCATTAAGATTTATCTGTTTTATAATTTTTTCCATTTTATCTTTATTTAGATCTTCAAAATAGTCATCATTAATTTGCATCATAGGGGCATTTACGCATGCACCGAGACACTCCACCTCTACCCATGAACATTTTCCATCTTTTGATACTTCGTTTTGGTTTTGAGAAATTTTATTTTTACAAACCTCTACTAAGTCATAAGCTCCTCTAATCATACAAGGGGTTGTGGTGCAAATTTGAATAAATTTTTTTCCAACAGGGCTTAAATTATACATTGAATAAAAAGTAGCAACCTCGTAGACATTAATATAAGGCATCTTCAAAAATTTAGCGATATACTTCATAGCAGCTAACGGTATCCAATTATTGTTCTGTCTCTGCGCTAAATATAGTAGTGCCATAACAGCGCTTTGTTGTTTGCTGTCTGGATAATTTAAAATTATTTTTTCTGCAATTTTAATATTATTTTCTGTAAAAGAAAAATTATTGGGCTGATCTTTAAAAACTTTTTTTATACTCATCTATCTACCTCACCAAAAACTATGTCCATTGATCCTAAAACAGCTGGTACATCAGCCAACATATGACCCTTTATTAAATAATCCATAGCTTGAAGATGTGAAAATCCAGGAGCTTTTATTTTGCATTTGTAGGGTTTGTTTGAACCATCAGAAACTATATATACACCAAATTCACCTTTAGGAGCTTCGACTGCAACATACAGTTCATCTTTGTCAACCCTGTATCCTTCAGTAAATAGTTTAAAATGATGTATTAATGCCTCCATAGACTCTTTTAAATCTTTTTTTGGTGGTGGGCTTATTTTTCCATCCATTGTTTTTATTGGTCCTTTTGGTAGTTTGGCTAAACATTGATTTATAATGTTAACGCTTTCTCGCATTTCCTCTATTCTACAAAGATACCTGTCATAACAATCACCATTTTTTCCAACTGGTATTTTAAATTCAAACTGCTCGTAACATTCATAGGGTTGTGATTTTCTTAAGTCCCAAGCAACTCCAGAGCCTCTTAGCATAACTCCAGAAAAAGAGTAATCTAATGCGTCTTGTTTTGACACAACTCCGATATCTACATTTCTTTGTTTAAATATTCTATTGTCCGTTAATAAAGTTTCTAAGTCATCGATTATCTTAGGAAATTTAGAACAAAAGTCTGTAATGTCAGTGGCCAATCCTCTAGGAAGGTCTTGATGAACTCCGCCTGGTCTAAAATAATTTGCATGAAGTCTTGAGCCAGAAACTCTTTCGTAAAAACCCATTAACTTTTCTCTTTCCTCAAAGCCCCACAAAGTTGGTGTTAAGGCACCAACATCCATTGCTTGGGTCGTCACATTTAATATATGACTCAAAATTCTACCTATTTCGCAAAAAATAACTCTTATAAATTGGGCTCTAATTGGAACATCTATTTTTAAAATTTTTTCTATAGCTAAAGCGAATGCGTGTTCTTGGTTCATTGGCGCAACATAATCAAGTCTATCAAAGTAAGGAATGGCTTGTGTATAAGTTTTGTTTTCGATTAATTTTTCTGTGCCTCTGTGGAGTAAACCTATATGTGGATCAGCTTTTTCAACTACTTCTCCGTCTAATTGTAATATTAAACGAAGTACTCCGTGAGCAGCTGGATGTTGTGGCCCAAAATTAAGGTTTAAAGTTTTTTTATTTTTAGTCATTTTTTTTTACTTCTTCTTTAATATACTTAGTTCCCTCCCAAGGGCTTTCATAATCAAAGTTTCTATAATTCTGCTCAAGTTTAACTTTTTCATAAATAACTTTTTTTTTATCCTCGTTGTACCTAACTTCCTCATGACCTGTTAGGGGAAAGTCTTTTCTTAAAGGATAACCTTTAAAATTATAATCTGTAAGGATTCTTCTTAAATCTGGGTGATCTTTAAAATTTATACCGTACATATCAAAAACTTCTCTTTCCATCCAATTTGCCGATGGGTAAATAGAGCTTATTGAATTAATCGTATCATTCTCTCTTATATAAAAATCTAAAATTATTCTTTTGTTTAATTCGTGGCTTAACAACAAATAAATCATTTTAAATCTTTCAGTATTTTCAGGATAATCAACTGCTGTTATATCAATTAGTTGTCTAAATTTAGTATTGTTATTTGATTTTAGAAAATTTATTACATCTAAAAGTCCTTCGGCATCAATTGTTAAATAAATATTATTATGTTTAATTTTAGAATTTTTTATTTTAGTAGTAAGTTCTGAGTTAATTTTTTTCTCTAAGTTTGCTAATGTGTCCATTAAATTATCTTTCTAATGAACCTTTTTTTCTAATTTTTTTTTGTAATTGCATTATACC
>MDSW01078930.1_pt1 | contig 15779 bp, 7 predicted proteins | sample 811171 | NCBI WGS metagenome assembly MDSW01 (sample SAMN05326641, study PRJNA326480) | marine metagenome | isolation source: seawater | place: Atlantic Ocean: North West | collected 2012
ATAACGATAGGTCAATTGTTCATGATCGAGTCCCATGAGATGCAGGATGGTGGCATGCAGGTCGTGGACGTGAACTTTGTTCTCCATGGCGGCAAAGCCGAATTCATCACTTTGGCCGTATGTCATTCCACCTTTAATTCCACCGCCGGCAAGCCACATCGTGAAGCCATGATGATTGTGGTCACGTCCATTGCCATTTTCGGCCACAGGAGTGCGGCCGAATTCGCCACCCCAGATGATCAGAGTGTCCTTAAGTAAGTCACGCTGCTTAAGATCCTTGATGAGTGCCGCAATTGGCTGGTCCACCATTTGCGCTTTTTGAGCATGGTTTTTAATGTCTCCATGATCGTCCCAGGGTTGGCCATTTCCGTAGTAGACCTGAACCATCCGAACGCCGCTTTCAACAAGACGTCGGGAAGCGAGGCAGGCATCAGCAAACTGTCCTGAGCCGTATGACTCTCGCGTAGCCTGGGTTTCCTTACTAAGGTTGAACACATCCTGAGCTTCGGTTTGCATGCGAAATGCCATTTCCATGGATTCAATTCTTGACTCCAGTGGGTTGGACTTTCCTCCTCGGGCCTTCAAATGTAATTCATTCATTTGCTTCAGAATGTCGAGTTGTTCACGTTGTGACACCTTTCCGATCTGAGTGTTGTTGATGTGCCGGATGACGTTCTTGGGATCCATTTTAGAATTATTGATGTGCGTACCCTGAAAAATGCCAGGCAGGAAGCTGTTGCTCCAAAGCTGAGGCCCAACAACTGGTTTCCCGGGGCAAAGAACCACAAAACCAGGTAAGTTCTGGTTTTCGGTACCCAGACCATAAAGGAGCCAGGAACCCATGGCAGGACGTGTGGGTTGAGTTTCACCGCTATTCATCATCAACAGAGACGGTTCATGGTTTGGGATGTTCGTATGCATCGAGCGAATGACACAAATGTCATCAATCATCCCACCGACATTGGGGAATAGGTCGCTGACCTCGATGCCAGCCTCGCCATATTTTTGAAACTTAAAAGGGGATTTTAACAGACCTCCTGTTTTACGCTCAGTCGACAGGTCTGCAGCGTCCGGACGTTGGCCATTGTATTTCTCTAAAGCCGGCTTTGGGTCAAAGGTGTCAACCTGAGATGGACCGCCGTTCATAAACAGATGGATGACGTGTTTGGCGCGAGGGGCAAAATGTGGAGCCTTGGGAGCCAGCGGCTTATCGCTAATCGCCGGCTTAGCATCTGCGGCCAGTGTGCCATCCCCGGCCATAATGCCCGCCATACCAAGAACACCTAAACCGGTGCCTATTTTTTGAATATATTCGCGACGTGATAATCCGTAACGATATGGTGTCATCTTAATATTCCTAAACGCTTTCAGTGCTTTGTGTTGTTTTAATCTAAATACATGAATTCGTTGCTGGCAAGAATTACCTGAGCGTAACGCTCCCAGCGACTCATCTGGTTATCTTCTGAATCCTCGGCTGCCAAATAAGCGAGGCCTAGATTGAGTTCCGGTTCCGATGGTTTACGCCCATAGGCAAGTTCGAAAGCCAGTTTGATCCTTGCACCATCCGAATCAGGTGCCTCTTGGTGAAGTCGTGCCGAGAATGATTTGGCCTGTTGAGTCATAAATGGACTGTTAAGTACAAACAACTGCTGTTGAGGCACAGTCGTCTCCGTCCGTTTAGCACTGGTGATATTGGCGTCCGGAAAGTCAAAGAGCCTTAAGAGCCCGTCAAGTTCATGGCGGCTTATTTTTGCATAGATCGTTCGTCGGACATTGTTTGCATCGGCCAGATTCGTTGAAGGGCCTTCTAATGATTTGTCCAGACGGCCTGAGACGTCTAAAAGCCCGTCCCGCCAGGATTCAATGTCGAGGCGGCGTTGTTTCATCCGCCAGACATACAGATTGTCAGCATCAATTTCAGCGTTTTTGTCGTTTGTTTGCGTACTCAGTTGGTACGTTGCCGACAGCATGATTTCACGGTGCAAATGCTTCATTGACCAGTTGTTGTCAATGAATGTACGAGCAAGGTAATCAAGCAGCTTTGGATGGGTTGGTGGATCCCCGAGAAGTCCGAAGTTGCTAGGCGTATTCACAATGCCGCGACCAAAATGATATTGCCAAATACGGTTTGCCATGACTCGGGGGGTTAGTGGATTGTCGTCTGAGGTAATGTCGTCCGCCAGTTGTTTACGACCACTACCTTCCTGATATGCCGGAGGGTTTTCTCCCGCCAGAACCTGCAGAAACCGTCGTGGTGCAATTTCGCGCTTGTTGGCAGGGTTACCTCGTACGAAAACACGCATGTCTTTGGGAGCAGACTCAGTATACGAGTGAGCGACGGGGAACTTTGGAGGTGCGGTCTTCTTGGCTGTTTCTGCATCGGCTTTCAAACGAACAAGTGTTTCTTTGGCTTCTCCTTCGAGGAATTGCTCCAGATCCTTGTCCGATACAGCAAGGGGGCCGTCTTTCCCTAGTACTTTGGTCAAGAGGTCTGTCGCCCCTGCTTCAGGTTGTACTTTGGGTTCTTCTGTATACACGGCGAACTGGACGGCTGCCTGTTCACCACAAGGGCCCTGATCCGAGCCGCTGTTGTCAAGCCCGCCCGCTCCTTTGAACAGCGTGTAGCCTTCAGGAATTTCGTATACCAGTTTAGAAGGAGCGTGCACTCCAACACCGTTTTTGTATTCTTTGCCGCCCACGCGAATGGGCTGACCCTGATAGTTCTTGTTTTTACGAGGGCCTCCGAAGCCATCTGCTTTCTTAGGATCGAGGTCAGATAGGTTGATCACTTGCCCTGCAGCATTCTCGAAACGGGCTTCTAACCAGTCCGCATGATCACAACTGTTACCATTGCCGGCATCCGTCACGATGAGGTGGATCTCCTTATGCCCGGTGAGGTCCGCGACGATGTTTGATTTCGGGCGAATTTTAGTCGTCACAGGCGTTACGAAGTGAGGGTGACCCGGTTGGTGTTGCGCACCGTCGGTACGTTGAACAAGGTTAACCACGGCGTCCCCGTCGGGAGAAATATTCAACATTTTTTCAATCGCTTGCTGGAAGCCGGTTGTTACGGTGGTTACATTGTCCGGCAAGGCGGTCGAAATAGTGATGGATTCCGCTTTACCAGGCGTCAGGTTGAACCATGCCTCAAGTTCCGCAACTTTTCCTTTGTTCTTCGGATCCAGGAAGTTGATCCAGCGTTTGAGCAGATATTCATTCACCTTAGAAGCCTCAGCTAATTCTTTGGTGCTAAGGTTCTGCCCGTTGGCTTTAGCACTTTGGAATAGCCAAACCGCATTCATATAGTTAGCAATGTCTCCAACCTTGGATTGAGCTGCGGTTTCCTTTTGATCAGCCAGATATTTTTTTACAGCATTATCGGTATCCTTAAGCCGTTTCTGACCATCATTGTATGCTTTGACGTCTTCCGGCGTGCATAGTGGGGCATTATGAAGACGGGAACTGCCAAAGATGCCGGCGATAGAATAGTAATCCATTGTGGGGATTGGATCGAACTTGTGATCATGGCAACGGGCACAGGAAACGGTAAGTCCCAGAAACCCACGTGTCAGGGTATCGATTCGATCATCAAGTTCGTCTGCCATGGCGCGTTCACGATCAGTGTTTTTGTAGTACTGCGCCCCCAGCCCGAAGTAACCGAGCGCGACAAGATGTTCGTATGGCTCGTTGCCGGTCGGTCCATAAAGATCGCCGGCAATTTGTAATTTTACAAATTGGTTAAATGGCAGGTCCCGATTGTAGGCTGAGACCACCCAATCACGATAACGAAAGCCTTCCGTATTCGGCCGCGTAGCGAAGGTGTGAGCTTGGTCTTCGCTGTAACGAGCGACGTCCAGCCAGTATCGTCCCCAACGTTCACCATAGTGAGGTGAATCAAGTAGCCGTTCGATGACTTTAGCAAACGCTTCGTCCGACTCGTCTTCAAGAAATGCCGTCACATCGGCCGGTGCTGGCGGCAAGCCGGTAAGGTCATAAGTGGCGCGGCGAATCAGTGCTTGCTTAGAAGCCGGAGCGACCGGACTCAGTCCAAGCTCTTCCATTTTCGCCAAAGTAAAGTAGTCGATATTATTTTGAGGCCACTTCCGGTTTTTTACTTCAGGGCGTTCCGGCAATTGTACTGGCTGATAGGCCCAGTGCTTGCGACCTTCTTCAAAGTCGATTTTGTTTTGCGAGACGGTCGAGCCGTCACGAGGGTCCGGAGCTCCCATTTCAACCCATTTTTCAAAGTCAGCTATAATTTCGGCGGATAGCTTTCCTTTAGGAGGCATCTCGAAGGACTCGAATTTCAAGGCTCCAATGATGAGGCTTTCAGCAATATTCTTGGGGATCACGGCCGGACCAGAATCACCCCCTTTGAGGGTGCCTTCGCGTGAATCAAGCACTAGGCCGCCCTGAATGTTTTTTGCATCGACAGCATGGCATTGATAACAATGCTGAACTAAAACCGGGCGGATCTTTTGTTCAAAGAACTCGATCCCTTCCTGGGACGGCTTTTCGTCGTCTGCCAACACGAGGGATAGCATGGTTAAGGGAAGGATGAAACCAAGGATGATTCGGTTTGTCTTCATGGGTCGTTTGGCTTACCTAAATAGGTGGCTAAGGTCATAAACATTCCAACAAATCATTTTAACACAGACCTCCTTGCGGGCTCAATTCCGGTTCCGGTAGAGTTTTTGTTGGCGGTGAGAAAACCGCTTAGTTTCTAGGCCAGGATTTTCTTAACGACCTTTCCATGGACATCGGTCAGGCGGTAATCTCGGCCAGCGTGCCGATAGGTTAGGCGGGTATGGTCGATCCCTAAACAATGCAACAAGGTAGCGTGAAAGTCATGTGGGGAACATTCGTTTTCGGTGACTTCCATACCAAATTCGTCGGTCTTGCCATAGACAATCCCGCCTTGAATACCACCGCCGGCAATCCAGGAAGAGTAGGCATTCGCCCAATGCCCTCGGCCGTCAGTACCAACGGAAGGAACGCACGGCCCACGTCCGAACTCGGTGGTAAATACGACTAAGGTCTCATCCAGCATACCTCGTTGTTTTAAGTCTTTGATCAGAGCGGCAATCGGTTGGTCTACATTGCGTGCCAGCAAGGGGTACTTACTGATGTTGGCATGGGCATCCCAGTTGTAATCGAGGGCTGTATCACCGTCGACTAACTCGATAAACCGCACCCCACGTTCGGCCATGCGACGGGCTACTAAACATTGCCAGGCAAAGGAGTCGGTTTGCCCCGGCTCCAGCCCATACAGTTTGAGAGTCTCGTCAGTCTCACGAGACAGGTCAAACGCTTCCGGGGCTTCCAGTTGCATCCCGGCAGCTGTCTCGAAACTACGGATTCGTGATTTTAGGTTGGAGTCAGTTTCCCGGTTTTTGAGATGTTGTTTGTTGAAATATTCGACCAGGTCAAGCTCGGTCTTTTGGCGTTCGCGTGTACTGGCCTGTGGTGTGATATTACGAATGGGCTCCATGCCCGGAACCAGGCGGGTTCCCTGATGGGAAACCGGAATGAAGTCCGAGCCCCAGTTTTGTCCGCCCCCGTAGGGTAGCCCCTTCGACATCACCACAAACGATGGCAAATTCTGGTTCACGGTACCCAGTCCGTAGCTTACCCAGGAGCCAAAGCTGGGACGGTTAAACGTGGCACTACCGGTATGAATGCCAATCGTCGCACCAAAGTGGTCTCCGTTGATGTTCTTCATTGAGTTGATGACAGCCAGGTCATCAGCCACTTCACCGAGATGCGGGAAAAGGTCACTGATTTCAAGCCCTGACTTTCCGCGTGGGCGAAACTTCCAACCACTTCCCTTATAGATTTGTCGCGCCCGTCGTTCCTTGTCGTGACGAGCATTTAGTTCGGGCTTGTGGTCAAATGTGTCTACGTGCGACACCCCGCCGGTCATAAACAGGAAGATGACCCGCTTTGCTCTTGGTGAGAAGTGTGGATCTTTGGGGGCGAGTGGGTTTTCCTGCCCCTGCAGTAACTCACTCAGAATGCCAGGCAGACTGAGCCCTGCAATTGACGAGATCATCGTTCTCCGGTCCATCTCCATGCTCCTTAATACTTAACACCAGTCGTCATCGCTCCGCACCTCACCTTCTCTTATTCTAAACGCGAATCCGAAGGCTTGAGTAAGTCCAATTCGAATTCTCTGGCGATCGTTGTGACGAAGTTGCGATGCTTCTCGGGTACACGGCGATACCATCCCGATAAATAGGTCTTGAACGATTTATTCTCGTTGGGTTCACCGAGATTGAGGTACCTGACGGCTTGCCAGCCTGCGGGGGTATCCTCAAAGTGTTTCAAAAGTTTTACCGCGATGAAATTGTTTAGCTCTCTGTTGGTGCCGCTCGTTTCTAATGCGGCCTCATGATCCCGATAGAACTCAGCAAGTGATTGCTTCTTCTCCTGTTGTATGGATATTCTGTCGTTAGCGTAATCGGAAAGGGCTGCAGCGTAGCTCTTCCAGTTGGAGTAAGGTGGATTTGTCTCCCAGTTCTCGCTCATCCGTCTCAATGAATACAGTGAAGCAACTTCACAAATGGTTTCCTCAAACCATAGTTGAGAGTTGTCGACATCACGGTAGTTGCAAATAATATGACAGAACTCATGAGCAAATTGGAATGCCATTTGCGCCCACGCCCGATCTCCCGTATCAAGTCGGACAATATATTCGTTTCCTGCTCCACGTTGATATAAAGTGATGGGACCGGTCTTGCTTCGCTGTATCATGATCGGGGAGAAGCTGCTGTTTTCCAACAGGGAAGCAATGGGGTGAGCAGCGGAGTCGGCAACTTTCTTCATGTCCAGAAGACCGGCCTCGCCCCAGTCATCGGGCAGAACAATGATTCGCAGGCCATCCGTGTTTGGTTTTGAATTGGACGATTTTAGTGCAGCCGCTTTCTGAATGTCATTTATTTTCTTGCGGAGTGCTTTATTCTCGGCCTCTAACTCCGCGAGGCGTTTTTCTAATAAGGCATTGTCTTGCGCAATTAACGTTGTGTCGGCATGCTGCCAAAACAACATAGACAGAAAAAACAGTGTGAGTAAATATCGCGTAGAGAAACGCATTAGCTGGTTTCGCATTTATGGAAGGGGGGAATTAGTCCAGATAGAGGAATTCGTTACTGTTTATCATGCTGCGGATGACCGATAGCCAGGCCCCGGCCTCCCCTGAGTCCTGAGCGAGGCGTTCAACAATGGTTTTGACATGAGTCGTTTCTTCTGGCTGCGGCGGGCGGCCAAAAAGTAATTGATAGGCTCGTTGAATCCGTTCGTCTGTATCTGTTCCTAGTTCAAGAATCCGGCCAGCTATACGCTGAGACCGTTGGTGTATAAAGTCCGAATTCATCATGAACAAGGCTTGTAGCGTGGTTGTCGTGACCTTCCGTTCTGACATTTGTATATTGCCATCCGGGCCGTCGAATAAATCCAGGTAATGATTCTTTACGAAACGTTGCTGCATCTGGTAGACGGTTCGTTGAGAGGTTTCAAACGTCCCTACAAAGGGTTCATGTTGCCGATAAAAATAAGTGAGGCGATGATCAAAGGGATGACGAACCCCTTGGCTTTCGTCCAATTCACCGCTGATTTTAAGCAGCGTATCTCGTATTTGTTCGGCATCCATGCGTTGTCGGTCAAAACGCCAGTAGTTTAGATTGTCCGGGTCAAGTTGCAAGCTTGCAGCAACGGCGAGCGTGGAACGCATGTAGACGTCTGAGTTCATGATTCGCCGATGGAGTTGTTTGATGGACCAGTCATGGGACATTAGGTCTAAAGCGAGGTAATCGAGTAACTCCGGATGGGTTGGCTTGCTGCCGCGAACACCAAAGTCACTCGTGGAGGTTACGATGCCCTTTCCGAAATGGTAATGCCAAATTCGATTCGCCATTACCCGGGCAGTTAAGGGGTTGTCATTGGAAGCAATCCACGTTGCTAATTCCAGTCGCCCGCTTCCGTTCGCCGTTTCGGGCAATGTTTCACCCCCAAGGATTTGCAGGAAGCCACGGGGAACCAGTTGCCCTCGCGCATTCTGTGAAGGACTCCCGCCACGCTGTACGTATTCATCGTGAGGCGTGCCATCCTGAATAGCATACGCAATTTCAAGATTGGGGAAGGATTCAGCGTGTTGGCGTCGCGCTTCACGAACCGCAAGCACATTGGCCCATGTCGATTGTCTCGTTTTGCCCGGTTCGGTAATTTTCTTTCTTTGAAAGTCCCGATATATTTCCAGGGCAACCCGTTCTTTGCGGTTCCATTCTTCCAAGACCTCACGTTTTTCAGCCAGTAGGTTTGCGGCTTGCTCCTGTCCAATGCGGTAGACAAAATCCTGCCGCCATGGTTTATGCTCGGCGCCGGCGTGAGGATAAATGGAACTTGCGAAGATTCCATATAGTGCGTAATAGTCGGTTGTGGGGAGTGGGTCGAACTTGTGGTCGTGGCATCGCGCACACCCGAGAGTCAGGCCCATGAAAGTGGTGCCTATATTATTGATGGTGTCTTCGATCGTGATGTGTTTGAGGTTGTGAGGGCTTACTCCTATACGTCGGCTAATCGCAATATAGCCCGTCCCAATAACCTGTTCCCACCGATGCTCATCATTTATATAAGGTAGTAAATCTCCAGCTAGTTGTTCTTTAATGAATTGGTTATATGGCTTGTCGCTGTTAAACGAGTCTATAACGTAATTTCGATATTTATAGGCTTCCGGGACGGGGAAGTCAGCGGCGTCACCGGCCGTATCGGCATAGCGAACAAGGTCCAGCCAGTGTCGCCCCCAACGTTCACCATAGTGTGGGGATTCCAAAAGCTCGTCGACGAGCTTCGAAAAGGCGGTTCGGCCATAACGTGTGAAATCATTTTTGAATTTTAAGACTTGCTCGGGAGTCGGTGGCAAGCCTAGAAGGTCATAGTAGGCACGTCGAACCAGATTGTCGGGAGTAGCCTGTGGAGCGGACGAAAGTTTCTGCTTGTCCAGTTCGATCTGGATGTAGTGATCAACGGGGTTGGCCGAAGGTGAAATAGTTTTAGGTGGATTGTTTACAGTAACAGGCTGGAATGCCCAGAATTTGCGTTGCGCGTCGGTAATGACATAGGTTGGAGAAGCGTTTGGCTCTCGCCAGTTCACTCCATCATTGATCCATCGTGCAAAGGCTGTGAGATCTTTTTTGTTGAGCATACCGGTATGATCGGTAGCGCTGGGTTGGCTGCCATTCAGTATTCGAATCAACAAACTGGCTCCGGCATCACCTGATATCACTGCAGGCCCCTGGTCTCCGCCCTGCAGTAATCGTTCCCGACTTGCAAGGCTGAGCCCGCCTGGCCTTTTTTGTTCATCGTGGCATTTGATACAGGATTTATGAAGCGTATTGAAAATGGAACGCTGGAAGAACTCGATTTTTGAAACCGGCCAGACAGCCCCGTTGTCAATCCATTGGCGAATATGCGCGATTTCCTCGTTTGACAATGAATCATCTGGTGGCATTGCCAGTGTGGCATGCGTTTGAGCAACAGCCTGATATAGCAGACTGTTTTTTGCATCACCTGGAAGAATCACTTTTCCTGATTCACCTCCGGCAAGAGCTGCCGCTTGGTGGTCGAGTTGCAGCTTTCCTTCTCTGGCTAATGACCCATGGCATTCGGTGCAGCGGCTGATTAAAAGTGGTCGAATCCTAGCTTCAAAAAAGTCTTCACGTTCATCAGCCTCGAGCGAAGAAACGGAAACACAGAGTAAAAACAAACAATTTGTTAGCGTTTTCACGACTACACCCAGGGATGTGGTGAGGGGGCAGGCTTTTTTTCGGCAATACTCGAGCAGCCACGCAGAAAAGGAGGATGTGATTTTAGACCAATTCCGAGATGGGGTTCATTTGTGTTAGATACTGAGGACGACCGGTTGGGTCGACGACGGTGGTCGCACTGGTATCGATGCCAAGGTTGTGATAAACCGTTGCGAAAATTTCCTGAACATCCACCGGACGACTGTGAGCGTGTTCGCCCAAACGGTTGGTGCTTCCAATCGCCTGACCGTTTTTCATGCCACCGCCAGCCATGTAGGCACAACTAACCTGAGGCCAGTGGTCACGACCACCATTTGCATTGATCCGTGGTGTGCGTCCGAATTCGCCCCAAACAAGAACCGTGACGTTGTCGAGCATGCCACGTTCTTCTAAATCAGTAACCAAGGCTGCAACGGCCTGGTCAATGCGAGTACCATGGTGACGAACCAGACCTTCATTGTCACCGTGACTGTCCCAACGACCATAGGTAAGTGTGACACAGCGAACGCCCACTTCCACTAACCTTCGGGCTTGCAGCAGCCTTTCGTTGTTGGTGTCGGCACCGTCGTACTTGTACTGGAATGGTTTGCCGTCACCGTATCGGGCGCGGATGGATGGATCTTCTTTAGATACATCCAAAGCATCCACTAATTTACTTGAAGTTAATACGTCAAACGCCTGTTGTTGGTATGAGTCCAGACCTTCAAGCTGACCGGTTGCATCGATACTTGTCTTCAGGCGATCAAAGCTTTGCAATACGGCTTTTCGATCAGCCAGACGATCCGTGGTGATTCCAGTCAGTTTCATATCAGCCAATCCCTGACCATCCGGAATAAATGGAGCGTAAGCAGCACCAAGAAAACCAGGAGTCCCCGGATTTCGCCACACACCGTCAGTTTTCATGCCAATGTAGGGCGGCACGCTGGGGTCGACAGGCCCCTGCAACTTATGTAGAACACTGCCCAATGCAGGGTGCCCACCCAATGCCCGCATTTGAGCATGACGAAATCCAGTCATGCACTGAAATGAATCGTGGCGACCTTCACAGCCAACAACCGCACGCAGTACCGTTGATTTGTCCATGATCTGCGCAATCTTAGGAAAACACTCGCCGATTTGAACTCCGGGGACACTTGTCGAAATTGGCTTGAATGGGCCACGAATCTCTTTCGGAGCTTCTGTTTTGATTTCCCACATGTCCTGATGAGGAGGACCTCCGCCAAGGAAAATATTAATGACGGCCTTATGTTTCATGGAGGTCCCCGTTTTGCTTTCGGCACGCAGAATGTCTGCCATGTTGAGACCGAATGCACCAAAGCCCAATGCACCAATTTTCAATACGCCACGCCGGCTTATTCCATCGCAAAACGAGCCCTTGGGTGACTTCTTGCCATAAATAGAAAGCATCGGAATTTCCCTCCGTTAATTCAATATTCATTACCTATATCGGTAATGTAACCAGCCTATTATAAGTGCCAATAAATTTTGTTGCCACGTCAGTCGTCAGAAATCAGCTATTACGGGGGGAAAGGTCTAGGTGTCGCGCAGTGAAAGCGTTTCCCAGCGATGCATGGCTTGTTCAAGCTCAGCTTCCAGTTTTCTTAACTCGTCGCCAGCGGTTTTGAGCTCATCAGACGGTTTTTTGTAGAAGTCTGGGGCGGCCATCGCGGAATGGGCAGCAGAGATTCTTTCTTCTATCTGCTCGATCGTTTGTGGAAGTTGTTCGTATTCCTGCTTTTCTTTATAAGTCAGCTTTTCTGCGCGGTTGGTTTTTGGCTCCGCCACCGATTTGGTTTGCGGAAGTCTAGCCGTAGGCATGGGGGACTGTTTTCTGCCAGCACTTTGTCGCAACCAGTCGTCATAACCACCGTCATATTCTTTGCATTCGCCATTTTCGATGGCAATTGTACTAGTCACAACATGGTTAAGAAATGCGCGGTCGTGGCTGACCACGATGACGGTCCCTTCAAAGGCGAGCAACCGTTCTTCAAGCAATTCGAGCGTCTCCGTATCCAGATCGTTGGTGGGTTCGTCTAACACGATAACATTCGCCGGCTTCGCGAAAAGTTTGGCAAGAAGGATGCGGTGACGTTCTCCACCGGATAGAAATTTGACTTGCATGCGAGCGCGGTCCGGTGCAAAGAGAAAATCCTGCAGATAACCCAAAACATGTTTGGCATTTCCATTGACGGTTATCTTTGTCGCCCCTTCTCCGACATTCTCCTGGACGGTTTGCTCCGGGTCGAGTTGCTCACGGAGTTGGTCAAAGTAGGCTAGGTCAATATTTGTGCCCAGTCGTACACTACCGGTCTGAGGCTCTAATTGTCCAAGGATCAACTTAATGAGTGTTGTTTTCCCGGCACCATTTGGGCCGATTACCCCAATTTTGTCTCCCCGCATAATGGTCGTCGAAAAAGACCGGACGACGGTTTGGTCCGCGTAACTAAATGAGACATCCTTTGCTTCGGCAACAAGCTGTCCACTTCTTTGAGCTTCCTGTATTCGGATGTTTGATTTCCCCGTGCGCTCACGGCGTTGACTTCTTTCGAGCCGGAGTTGTTTTAAGGCTCGTACGCGGCCCTCGTTACGAGTGCGTCGAGCCTTGATGCCCTGTCGAATCCAGGCTTCTTCCTGGGCCAGTTTCTTGTCAAATAAGGCATTCTGCTTTTCTTCAGCGGCCAGAAACTCTTCCTTCCTTACCAGGAATGTGTCGTAATCACAGGTCCAGTCGAAAATGCGTCCACGATCGATTTCGAGAATTCTTTTGGCAATTTTGCGAAGAAAAGCTCGGTCGTGTGTGACAAAGAGTAGCGATCCACGCCAGTTAGCAAGGAAAGTTTCCAGCCATTGGATGGATTCGATGTCTAAATGATTGGTGGGCTCGTCAAGGCAAAGTAAATCAGGTTCGGAAACGATGGCCTGCGCCAGTAACACACGACGTTTCCAACCTGAAGACAACTGACTGCAGTTTGCAGTTAATTCCAATTGCATCCGGGAAGCCAGTTGTTCGACTTTTTGGATTTGTTCCCACTCAGGTAATGAGCTTTCTGCGAGACCTTTCAACACGGTTTCCTCGACAGTTCCGGGCATGTGGTCCGGTACTTCCTGAGGTAACCAGGCGACGGTTTTGTCAGGATGTACAATGATCTGACCGTCATCAGGCTGTTCAATACCCAGGATGAGCCGCATAAGTGTTGTTTTGCCGGCACCATTTCGCCCTAAAAGACCAATGTGCTGATTCTCCTCAATGCGACAACTCGCCTTCTCGAGAAGCGTTGGTCCGCGATAACCAATGGAGACATTTTCCAGAGCAATGATTGCCATCGATCTTATTTAGACTCCAACCCAACACTGTTAATCGAAATTACCTCGTATTTGTCGGTAACTTTGCCCGACGAATCAACGAACTCTGTTTTGGAGTAACCAGCCACCGGCGTATCTCCGTAAGTTTTACCCTGATATAGATTGCGATAAGGTTTTTTCGGCAGCACGGAAGGGACTCGGCCAATCTCTTTCCCATTGCGTAAAATTAAAAACTGCTGAATTCCGCTTTCAAAGTCGGCCTCCGCTTCCCAGCGAACTAACATGCCCTGATCGGTTCTTTTGGTAGTAAGGGAGTTGACTTCTGGCGGGGATGTACTGTCGCTAACAGCACCGGTCTTTACAAATTCAGACCATTTTAAAGCAAAGGGCTTGTCGGGGAGCCAGGATGCTTTAAGCGGATCTCCGGCGAATTGTGATGCTGCTGTGGGATCGGTTGATTCGACGGATGCAAGGTAAGCATTTTGCTGATCAATGATCTTTAGGGGCTCACCGATTGTGTCGGGTAGTCGCATGGCTAAAGTCGAGTCGAAAAATGGAATGGCAAGATAACGTGAATCTCCCGTGTCGTGCCCTGTTGCCGGGTCGGGGGTAAAGGCGATGGGGGCTCCCTGACTTCGATAATCTTGGAACATGGCCAGGCTGTAATCCCAGGCAACATGGAACCGCTCATGATCCTTTTCCTTGAATCCGGGGCTTACGATCATGGGGATTTGCATAGCTTCCCGAGGAATTACAGGTGATTCTGTTTCGCCTTTCTTCCAGTATCCGTAGGCAGTTCCCGACTGGAACCAGATTGAGACGATGCGTTCAGGATATTGCATTTGAAGCAGGCTTGACCAGAATCCTCCGCCGGAGTGCCCCCAAAGGCACCACGGGGCTGTTGCAATTTCGGGACAACGGGCATCCTTCGCCAATTTTTTGAGGGAGTTAATCAGTACATCTGCTGAGCCGTTACGAGGGTCACACCATAGGCGACAACTTTGGTCAGCAGATTGTCGATATGACGGGCCCAGAAGGGCACAATCCCATTTGGCAGCAAGTGCTTGCCAGTGTAGGTCATACGCCGCCGTTTCACCTGACTTGCAGGCACCCACTCCGCAGCCGTGCTGGTGAATGATGATCCCGCGGATTTTCTTCACGGATCGAGGGACCCAGAGCGTGTGTGTTACCCCAATTTGCAAACCGCCTTCACGACCGGTCGGCTCGTAGTTGACGGTGTAATAATTGCCCTCGCCACCTAGGCAGGAAGCCGTCAAAAAAAGACAGCTGAAAACGGCGCAAATAAATCTTGACGACATCATTGGATCCTGTATCACGCCGAATGGCAATATATAGTTTGAAGAAGCTTTTAACGTTTCATGTCTGAAATTGTCGTAGTACTATCGGCGAACGCATTGATCTCTATTCCCAGTAACTGAGCCTGTGTCAGAAATAGATTGGCGAGAGGTGTATTATTAGGAACATGAGTATGTTGGCCTTGCTTGACACCAAGTTGTTCACCTCCGGCCATCAGGATGGGAAGGTCGTTGAATTGGTGTGTTGTGCCGTCACCCAAACCGGAGCCATAGGTGAAAATTGTGTTATCCAATAGTGTCGAACCATCAAACTCGATGATCGCATCCATGCGTTGGCAAATGTACACATATTGCTGCATGTAAAACTTGTCGATTTGCAGCAATTCGTTGACGAATTTATGTGGGGCATGAGTCATTGTGTGATGGCTCATCGGCTTGTCAAATAAGCTTTCGAACAAATAAGGTGTGTTCCAACGTTCCGGTCCAATCATCAGAGTTGCAACATTGGTGAGTCCAGTTTGTAGTGCAGCCACCATGATGTCTCCCATGGTTCGAATGTATTCACCTCGAGGTAGTAAGGCGTCGGCGGGCAGATCGATGTTGGCGGCCTTGATTTCGTCTCTCATCCCTTCTAGGCGATCTATCTGGAGTTCAAGGCTGCGGATACCAGCGAAGTATTCTTTAAATTTATCCTGATCTCGTTTGTTTAGATCACGTTGTAATTCTTTGGCATCTTCTAGCACAAGATCGGTAATGTTGCGGAAGCTTCCTCGTGCCTGCGTACCGAAAAGGCGTCGATAAGCCTGACGGACATCTCGAATGGAAGGAGTTACATGCCCCGTGCCATACCAGGATATGTTATCGAAATGAATTGATTCCTTGTTGTCTTGGTGACTGTTGCAACTCAGTGTGAGTGTGCGAAAAGGAGTTTCCGTGCCGATGGAATCTGCAACAATGTGATCAAACGTACGGTCTAAAGGATAGGCCGATTCGGTTACCGAATCCATTGTTGCGCTGCTAAGGAAACAGGAACCACATTGGGCATGCACATCGGTCCCCTGTTTGTACGTTCGATCAAGCCCCGAAATGAAACTAACCTTTTTCTTAATCGGTTCTAACGGCTCTTGTGTCGGGGTCAGATCTTCAAAAGCCTTGGTTCCAACCGAACGTTCAATGCCAATGGCCTTCGTGGTGGCTCCATTAAATTTAGGAAGGAGCGTTTCCTCTTCCCCGGGGAAGAATCCTTTGCGAACGACGCCCATTGGTATGTAATAGATGGCCATGCGTTGTCGAGGTCTCGACCTTTTGTCTTTGCCAACGGCTAGGCTCTCAAATAATGGCAACGCCAGTGTTGTACCTG
>MDSW01177889.1_pt1 | contig 15775 bp, 14 predicted proteins | sample 811171 | NCBI WGS metagenome assembly MDSW01 (sample SAMN05326641, study PRJNA326480) | marine metagenome | isolation source: seawater | place: Atlantic Ocean: North West | collected 2012
AATAAGAATACCAATCATGACTGTTGAAAAAGGTTATAAAGGTTGGCTTGAAGATAGAAGACCAGCATCAAATGGAGATCCATATAAAATTGCTGGTAGAATTATTAAGACAGTTAAATCTGCAGATGTATAATTTTTAAATTATATTTTAATTGAAAAAAACACCTCTTTTACAGGGGTGTTTTTTTTGATTAATACTTAGCTAGTACATTCAATTATTAGGCCAATAATTACCCACATTATAATAGGTCCTAAACATCCTGACCAATCATTACTCGAACTGTAATTAGAAGAATAACTAGGGCTTGAATAATTATAAGATCTGCTAGGTTTTGATAATTGACGAAGCATTTTTCTTGCTTGTTGTAGATTAGTGTTCAATATTTTTTTATTTCTCTCTACAAAAGACTTTGTTTCTTTATTTAAATCCATTGATTCAAGTCTTTTGACCAATCTATTAACTTTACCTAGATCTCTAACAGTCTTCTCTAAGGTGGTTTGTAAACTATAACTTGATGTATAAATACCTGCACTGGCACTAATATTGTAGGATTCAATTTCTGAATTTTGAATTTGATTTTGCTTATTGCTAACTTGGATTGAGGTATCCATTACTATTGAGGCAACTTTACTACCTAGGCTAACATATAATTCATTTTTATTCCCTAGACTAACTTTCATCATATTTAAATAAGTTTCACATGTGTCTAAGAAAGATTTTACCCGAGTCAATGTTTTATTTTTGATCTCATCATATTCTTTTATTGCAATTAAGATTTCCTTCGCACCTTCACTTTTTTTCAAATCTTTTGAACTCTTTATAGTATTTTTAATTTGGCTTTTTAACTTAAGGTCCTCAGAAATTAATAATGCAAAATTATAAATAGAAATATATGAATAATCACTACCATTTTCGGATAAATAAAGTTGTCCACAGGATTCGAGTTCTCTAGCGAGTTTATCAGCATAGTTCTTATATTGTAAATTAGATTTTCCTAAAATATTTTTTAATTCAATTATTTGATTTTTAGTATTAATCATAAGATTATTACCAATATTGAATCCATCTGTGTTTTTCTTTCTATCATCTGCAGCCTTTTTAATTTCATTATTAATTATACGAATTAAAACATTTGTTTTATCACCATGTATTTTATTAATGACTGAATCATCTAAATCATTTAAAATTGAGTTAATTTCATTTTGTTTAAAAGTAGTCTCAAGAATTTTTTGAATTGAATCTGAGTAATAATCTATCATTTCCTTTGGTGTTAAAGACTTTGATGATGATGATATAGATTCAGAGTAATTTGTAAGAAAATTTGAACTTAAAAATTTGAATTTTATATTGATAGATTCTTTGATTTCAATATTTGAGGATTCTTCATTGAAAAAAATATTTTTGTTTTTATCTATGTTTTTTATAAGCAATAAACTAGAGAGATTATTAAATGTACTATAATTGCTTTTTGTTACTTTCTTACCTTTAACAATTTTACTCCATAATTCAATACATTCACTTATTTTATTATCATTCAAAAGCTTTAAACCCATAGCGTCCCCTGGATTAATATCAGAAAACCAAAAAAGAGAATACTTAATTTTATCAAGAGGAGAGTTAATGGAATTTTCAATTTTATCAATTGGATAATCTTTTAATTTGAAACTAGGAAATGAAATACCTTCAACATCAAACTCAACTTTCAAATCTTTTCCAATTTTATTAAAGGCTTTTATTTTATTAATATTTCTTTTTATTTCAGCAATTTTTGAGTTAGATAAAATTCCAATTAACCTGTATGGGTTTTCTACAATTAATTTTTGAATTATACTCATTAAAAATTACTTTTAAAAAAAGACTGATTTATATTTATTTTTTTAAATTTAGTTAAACAATTATAATGAAAAAAGTCCTAGTAATTATTTTTATTTTTCTGACGTCATTCTTAAATAGTCAAACTAGTTTGAATGATACCATTACTAATGATAAAATAAATAAAATAACCCTTAAAATTTCAGAGTTAATTAAATCTGTAGAAAATCAAAACAATAAGCTAACTGAGTTAATTAAGTCGAATGAAAAATCTTTTCAAAGAGAAATTCAAGAAATCGATGAAAACCAAAAATCATTTTTAATAAATTACTCGAAAAGTTATGACTCAATTAATTCTTTAATTTTTAGTCAAATCAATCAGCTAATATTAAAAGATGAAAATTTGAATAATCAGCTAAATGAGATTAAAAAAAATGCTGAGGTTCTGAATAATGATATAAAAAATGCAAATAATGATGTATCAGAAATTAAAAAATCATCATCCATAAACTCCAATAACATAGAAAATGTAAATAGAGTAATTAGTGAAAAACAACAGTACGGAATAATTATTTTCGGATTAGCATTAATACTAATTTTAATTGTATACATAGTTCTTTCTAAAAAATGGTCAAAAGACACCAAAAATCTTGCAGAAAAACAAAAGGAAATATTTGAAAGACAAATAAATGATAGTTTACAAATAACTGAATTACTAAACAAACAAAGTGAAGAAGAATTTTCACAAAAAAACTTAACTAGTAATGATCATTCATTTGCAATAAAAGTAGGTGGCTTGGTTACCAGACTTAATACAACATTGAATATAATGGATAAAGATGTAAAGGGGCATAAAAAGCTTGTTATAAATTGTGAGAGACTTGAAAAGTCACTACAAGATAATGGGTATGAATTAGTTCCTCTATTAAATAAACCATATAATGATGGAATGAAATTAGTAGCCTCATTTAGAGAGGATGATTCAATTTCAAAGGGTGAAAGAATAATAACTCAAATAATTAAACCACAAATAAATTACAAAGGAAAACTAATCCAATCAGCTGAAGTTATAGTGAGTGTTGGAGAATAAAAATATATTATGAAAATTAAATACGGAATTGATCTTGGGACCACCAATTCAGGCATTGCGAAAATGAACCAAGGTGAAAGTTTTATTGTTAAAAACTCACTTCAAAAAGATACAACACCCTCCTGCATTTCTTATACTAAAAATAAAGGTATAAGAGTTGGAGACCAAGCTTACAATCAATTAGGGATGGACAAAGTTCTTTCTTTGAAAAAGGAAAACTATATGTCTAATTGTTTCATTGAGTTTAAAAGAACTATGGGGTCTGACAAAAAATATTATTCATCCCATATGGAAAAAGAATTTTCATCTGAAGAACTTTCTGCTGAAGTTTTAAAAGAACTAAAATCGATAACTCAAGAGGATGATTTAAAATCTGCTGTAATTACTGTACCTGCATTGTTCAATCAAAATCAAATGACAGCAACAATAAATGCTGCAAAATTAGCAGGTATTAAACAAGTTAAGTTGTTAATGGAACCAATTGCTGCCGCGATGGCGTATGGTTTAGATAAAAAAGTAAGCAAAGGTAAAATTTTAATGTTTGATTTTGGTGGGGGAACATTTGATGTGTGTTTACTAAATGTAGAAGATGGTAACTATCAAGTTGAAGATACTGAAGGTGATATGTGGCTAGGTGGAAAAAATCTTGATGATGCAATCGTAAATGAAATTTTTATTCCACATTTACAAAAAAACTATAAAATTGAAAGCTTAATAGAAGATGATGTTAAGAACCAAAAACTTAGGGATGCCCTAAAAGTACGTGCTGAACAAGCTAAAATTGAAATTTCTTTCTCTGATAGTTGTTATGTTGAATCTAATCCTGATGATTATCCAAATGATGACGAAGGACAGGAAATTGAATTAGCTTTCAACATTACAAGAGATGAAATGCAAAAGGTACTTTCACCTGTTTTTCAAAAAGCTATCGATATTACCAAAGAGGTTTTGAAGAGAAATAATTTAGATGGTAAAAGCATAAATTCTTTAATTTTAGTTGGAGGGCCAACTCTTTCACCAATTTTAAGGGAAATGTTAGAAGATCAAATTTGCAAACCAGATACATCTGTTGACCCAATGACAGTAGTGACTAGAGGAGCTGCAATCTTTGCATCTACAATTGATGTAAGTGATGAGATAAAAGAGGAAAAAAGAGATTCTTCAAAAGTACAATTAGATTTAGAATATCCATCTCAAACCACTGATACTGAAGTTATGTTAGTTATTAAAGTTGATTCAGATAAAACTAGTGGTGAATTACCCTCAGAAATTTTTGTAAAAGTCGAAAGGTCTGATGGTGCATGGGAAAGCGATAAAACAGAACTGCCTGAGAGTGGGAATATAATATATCTTGATATTAGTGATGAAAAGACAAATATTTTTAATATTAATCTTTTTGATAAGGAAAATAATACAATTGAATGCGAACCGGACGAAATTAGTATAATTCCAAATATAGATATTGAAGATGGTGGTGTTTTGGGATACACCTATGGTGTAGAACTTTTAGGTCCAAATGGAAAAGGATGCTTCTACCCTATTCCAGGCCTTGAAAAAGGTAAAACATATCCAGCCAAAGGAGAAAAAGAAGGTTTGACAACTCAAATTGACTTAAAACCAGGATCAAATAATGAGATAAATATTCCAATTTATGAGGGCACAATTGATGCTGAGGGAACAAGAGCAGTCAATCAGTTATGGGTTGCTACTGCAATATTAAGTGGAAAAGATATTCCAAAACTACTGCCTAAAGGTTCATCTGTTAATTTAATTTTAGAAATAAAAGATCAAGGCGTTTATGAACTAACTATTGACATACCCTATCTAGATGAAATAATTGAAAAACCACTGAAGCTAGAACAACAAAAAGGAGAAGATGATAGTTGGTTTACAACGCAATTTAAAAACATTGACAAAGAAATTCTAGAATTAGAAAAAAATTTAAAAGGTGAGAAAAAAAATAAACTAGAAAAAATCAAGTTTAAAGTTTCTAAAGCAAAAAAAGAATATAACTCCAATAAAGGGGATGATGGTACAAGGATGATGATAAGAGATGAAATTAGAAAACAATTTACTGACCTTGACAACCTTGCAAGCGAAAATGAACTTCCCAATGCCATTGAAAAACTTGAGGCAACTTTTTCTTTGTTAAAGGAAAAAGGTGAATCAACTGAAAACGAAGGATTTAAAAAATCCTATAACATGTTAAAAGATAGAATGGATGGAGTTATTGCATCTAATGATGTTATTCAAATTAAAGATTTAAATGATCAAATGGGAGAATTATTAGTTTCAATTGTTGATGACGAAGCTGGTGTTCAATTATGGGTTGGTCTACTAATTAACATGAATGAAGATTTTGACTCTCACCAATGGAAAGATAAAGGTAAAGCTAGAAGTATATTAAATAATGCTTTATCTAATATCAATAATTTAACTAGAGATACTGCAATCATGTATTGTCAACAACTATGGAAATTACTGCCAAATCCAAAAGAAAAAGGTGGACCAGATGACATATTAAAAACTTAATTAAATGTGGAATTTAAAGGGAATTGAAATTAATAATCTATACAAAGTTGATCATTTCATAGAGAAAACAGATTTTTGTGAAATATATACTGGCACTGATATTACGTCGTCAAAAATTATAAACTTAAGTATTTATAAAGATTCTGAGATTGCAGATGATGACTTAGATGAGGATGGTAATTTAAAAGAAATACAATTTTTAGAAATAGGTATAGATGCATTTCCTAAGCTTGTAACTTTTGGGGATTTTAATAATAATTCTGATAAATATAGATATATAGCAACAGAACATATTGCAGGGGAGAGTGTTTCTGACAGAATAAAAAGAAATGGTCCTCTTGACGAGTATGATACATTAAAAATTGCTCTAAAATTATGTGAGGTTGGAGAGAAACTCCACAATAGATCAAAGCCAGTACTAATAAATGGATTATCATTAGAAAATATAATGATTGATATGAGCGAGGATGATGAAAAGATTAGGTTTAGAAATCTAATAAATATGAGGTTATTAACCGACAATTTTAAATATACATATTTAGATGGATTAAATATTAATCATATTGCACCTGAGGTATTGAATAATACTTTTAGTCCAAAATCCGACCAATATAACATAGGAGCTTTAACTTATCAAATGCATACTGGAATGCTACCTTTTTTTAATGATGATTCATTAGATATTAAAGATTCTGATAATGAGAAAGAACTGAAAGAATTTAGAAATGATGATTTTAAACTTTCTGACGAGATAAATATAGATTTGAAAACCGTTTTAGAAAAAACTCTCAGCTCAGATCCTAATAACAGGTATGATTCATTGTCAGAGTTATCAAGCTATTTAAATAAAGAAAGAATAGTTATTGGAGGCGAAGAAAATACCATTAAAAAAAATGAACCGGTTATAAAAAGAGGAAATGGTTTTGCAGATGTTGCTGGAATGGAAGATTTAAAAAATGAGCTTAAATCAAAAATTATAGATAAAATAAGAAGACCTGAACATTGGAAAAAATATGGAAATCCTATACCCAATGGAGCTTTACTATATGGTCCACCTGGATGTGGAAAAACATTCATAGCAAAGAAATTTTGTGAGGAGGCTGGATTAAACTTTAAATTAATAAAACCATCTGATGTCTCATCTTCATATGTTAGAGGAGGAGTTGAAAAAATTAGAAAACTTTTTGACGAAGCAGAAATAAATGCACCTAGTATCATATGCTTTGATGAAGCAGATGCTATAATGCCTGATAGAGAACTCACACAAAGCCAACATACAAAAGCTGAGGTTAATGAATATTTAACTCAAATGGATAAATCTTCAGAACGTGGGATTTTTGTAATTGTTCTTTCAAACATTCCTCATATAATAGATGAAGCAATTGTAAGGTCAGGTAGATGTGATATTCATGTTTATATACCTGAACCTGATAAAATTGCTAGAAAAAGTTTATTCGAATTATTTTTAAAAAATAGATATACTGATTCAAATATAGATATTGACAAACTTTCTTCATTAACAGAAAATTACACAGCTAGCGATATTGAACTTGTTGTAAACAATGCTTCACATACAGCTGGAGTCAGGGAAGTGAAGATATCTACAGAAATTTTGATAGAGACTATTGATAATCAAAGAACTTCATTAACACCTGAACAATTAAAAAAATATCAAGATTTTAAAAAGAAATTTGAAGGAGATAAAAAAGACAATAATAATTCAAGAAATATGATAGGATTTAACAGAAATTAAAAATTATGGATAAAATTAAATTTAAAGAAGTTTTAATGAATATTGCTGTTTGCGCAATAGCCTGTGATGGTGATATTGACGAAAGAGAAATTGAAGCTTTAAAAAAAATTGAAAAAGAAACACCATATTTTTCTGGTGTCGACTTATCAAATAAACTTGATAAAGCCTTAAATCAATGTCTTAAGGATGTTGAAAAGTTTAAAGAAAATATTTTTAAGAAATTAAAAAAAATTGACTTAAATATTGTTCAAGAACTAATGATACTTGAAATTTCTTTGAGAATAATATCTGCAGATGAAATTGAATTGGAAGTAGAAAAAGATTTTATTAAAGATTTAAGAAAATATTTAAAGATTGAAGATTTTTTAATTTATGAAAGATTCGGAGATATTTCTTATTTGAAAGAAAAAACTGAAATTAAACTAAGTAAAGCTGAAAAAATAGAAAATATAAATGGTGATGAGTGAAGAAGAAAAAACTTTAAAAGAAAGTGACCACAACTCACTACATAAAAATTACAATCAATCACAAACAGATAATGAATTAGAATCTGATGATAAATCTGAAAAAGTGAGAGATTCAAAACCTCCTAAACAATCAATATCTATAAATATTTCTCAAGAAAAAATTGAAGAATTAAAAAAAAGAAAATTAGATTCAGATAAACAAGAGGTTAACGTTCCAGGGAAATTAAAATTATTAAGTATATTCAGTATGATTGGTTCTGGATCATTGTTCTTAATATTTTTTAATTTAATAGCATCAGGATATTTTGGTTCTAATACTTTGTTGATATTTATACTTTTTAATGTTCCATTTGTTTTAAAATTTATAGGTGCTTTTAGAATGTATAAAGGAAAAAAAAGTGGATTTTTAATTTATATGATTCCAAGTGGTATTTTTAATTTTATTGTTACACTCTCAGTTGTAACTGGTTATCAGAAACAACCAATTTTCACAATCATTTTAGTTGGTTCGATGATTATTTTCTCAATAATATTTTACAATTACAAAACCTATTTAAAATAATTTAATTTTAATAATATAAAAATTCAAAAATTAATAGGTTCGATAAAACTTCTCAATGTAAATACAGCAGCGATGGATGAATGATCTTTTCTATTTGGCTTATCAGCCCTAGACAAGCTTGGAAAAACATCAATCGATTTGGAGTCTGATTTAAATATTATAGATTGATTTAAGATTAAGTTTTCTTCTTAGAATGAACATGTGGATCATCTTTTCTAACTAAGTATATGCCTAATGAAAGAGCTAAAACAGATAAAGCAAACCATAGAAGATCTTCTGGTGTTCCATAAGGCATTTTCAAAATTCTTTCAAAAAAGTTTACTATAAGAACCATAATAATTACTTTAATTATCTTTTGTTTTAATTCATCTAAATTTTCTATTTCAAGTATGGTAATATCAATGTTTTGACGTGCAATGTCAATTTTTGAAATAAATAACTCGTAAATACCAAAACCAAAAATCATTAAAACAACTGAAATTAAATATAAGTCTATACCTTGAATAATTCCAACAAGTAGTTCCTGATGATAGGGTTCGTGACTGATAAGATTACCAATTTGCTTAAAAATTGTTTCAGCTATTTCATAACTACCAACTAAAAATAAAACTATAGAAGCAACTACAGAACTTATAACAGAGAATATAACAATATATCTCGTGCTCCAAAGTAATCCTTCTCCGATTCTTTCAAAATTAGACTGTTCATGTTCTTCTTTTATACCTTTTTCATCCATACCTAAAAAATTATTAAAGCAATAATATACAAAAAATATGTTGCAAAAATGAATGGCAAATTCTTAAAACTAATTTTACCAGGACTGTAAATAAGAGTAATTATAGCAGTGAAAATTAATAATATAAGCAATGACCACATTATTAAATCACCTCCTAATATATTATCACCAAAATTTGTAATACCAAGTCTATCAATAGGAACATCTAAAGAAATTGGAGGATAGAAAATTGAATAAACAAAAACAGGTAATCCAAGGCCTATGCATATGTCAAAAATATTAGAACCATATGTGTTAGAGAAAGAATCATTAAACTTATTATGCTGAGCATCTTTTATTGAAAGAATTGTATCTGGAATACTTGAGGAAATAGCAGCAATAAAAAATGCTGAAATGAATAAATTAATTCCCAAAGTATTTGAAATTTCCTCAACTACAATAACAAGATTATAACAGGCTAATGAAATGATTAGGACTGAAATTAGTATTACTAAAGAAGAGTTTAAATAATTAATTTTTTTAAAACCCAAAAGATTGAATAATCTTAAATTAATTATTGATTTTGACATAGTGTAAGACAAGCCATTTTCAAATTTTATATTACAAATCTCTTTATTTTTATCCTTGAGTTTGGTAGTATTTCTTTTTTTATAAATAAATAAAACATAAAAGAAATATGTTAAAATTAGTAATAAAGCGTAGTATAAATTTAAACCAACAACAAAACCTAAACCTAGCAAGATAATTGAAAATAAAAGGAAAAAACCATCTTGCTTAACTATATTTTTGTTAATGTTAAAGGTTTTAATTTTATTTTTTCTATAAGCAAAAATGAATGCTATAAAGGGAATTATAGCAATGTTGAATGCAGAACTACCAATTATAGTTGCATATCCAGCGGAGAAACCCTCAATATCTTTGTAAAAAAATAAAAACAAAAAGGAAATCATAAGCTCAGGGAGAGAGGATGCTACTGCGTTAACAGTTGGACCCTTGATACCATCACCCATATTTTTCGTTATGAAATTCGCAGCCAAATCAAAACTGGATGAAACTTTCCACATTAAATAAATTGAAATAAAAACCTTTATAAAAGAAATAATCATTTGAAATCTTTTTCAAATTTATAACTAAAATTATATATCTAATTAAAAACTTACTTAAATATACTATATTAGGAAATATGAAAATTTCTTTAACAGCATTCTTCTTGATTTTTTTGGGTGCTTTTATAATAGTTGTTGGTTTTTCTTTATTAAAAAAAGAAAATAGGGAAAAGTTTTTTGACTTAGAAAAAAACAATAGTCTACTACTTGGGTTTTTTTCATTATTAGTTTGTTTACCTATAGTAATCTTACATAACATTTGGACTGGTCCATGGGAAATATTTGTTTCTTTAATGGGTTGGTCAGGATTATTGAAAGGTATCAATAGAATTGTTAAAATACCCGTACTTTACGAATATCGGATAAAAAAAATGCAATCGACATCTAATATCACTGGATATATTATGATAGTTTTTGGATCTATTTTGCTTTATGGAGGTCTAACTAATTAAATATAATAATCAATGTAATGAACAAAATATTTAAGTTTTTAGCATTCTTGAACAAACTTTTTTTACCTAGCTATACAAAAAAAGGACTTAGTCTTAAAAATGCAAATAAATTTCAGCTATTGATAATCGGTTACCGATATTACATTACTAAAAACTCACTTTAAGATGAGGCTGTTAATATTTTTCTTAATAATATTTAATTTAAGTTGCAAGAATGATACTCAACAAATTGCAATTGTTGTCCATGGTGGTGCTGGTACTATTTTAAAAAAAAATATGACTAAGGAGATGGAGGAAGAATATAAGAGTAAGTTAAGTGAAGCCATAAATACTGGATTTTCAATTCTTCAAGATAATGGATCAAGTCTAGATGCTGTAGAAGCTACTATTAAAATTCTTGAAAATTCTGATTTATTTAATGCAGGAAAGGGTTCTGTTTTATCATATGATGGTGTTGTAGAAATGGATGCTTCAATCATGGATGGTAATAATTTAAATGCCGGAGCTGTAACTGGAATCAAAACAATAAAAAACCCTATATCTGCAGCAAGATTAGTAATGGAAAAATCTGATCATGTTTTATTATCAGGAAAAGGAGCAGAATCATTTGCTCTTTCCAACGGATTAGAATTTATTGATAATGATTATTTTATAACTGAAAAAAGGTTAAACTTATTAAATAAAGCAAAAAAGAAAGATTCACTAATGGATAATAAATTTGGAACTGTTGGATGTGTTGCAATTGATATTAATGGTAATATAAGTGCAGGAACATCAACCGGTGGAATGACAAATAAAAGATGGAATAGAATTGGAGATGTTCCAATTATTGGAGCTGGAAACTATGCAAATAATTTAACTTGTGGAATATCCTCAACTGGATGGGGAGAATTTTTTATCAGAAATGTTGTTGCTTATGATATCTCATCACAAATGGAATATAAAAAAGAATCTATTGAATCAGCTGCAAAAAATACATTGAAAAAAGTTAAAAATCTTGGTGGAAGTGGTGGAGTTATCGGAATAGACAATAAAGGAAATATCATGATGAACTTTAATACTGAAGGAATGTATAGAGGCTACAAGAAGTCAGGAACTGAAACAGTAATTAAAATCTATAAATAATTTTTGGAATATTTTTTATTAAAGATTTTATAAATATCCATTTAGGAAATGAATTTATAATTTTAATCTCATCAATAAAATTACTTTCATTATCAAGAAACTTAAAAATAGAACTAAACTTATTGTTCTTAAACAACCTTTCAAATAAATTCGATCCCAATTTATTATTGAAATACAATACATCTATAAACAATAAGTCATAAAGCCAAAATCTATTTTTCGTTTTAAATTTCTTGAAACTTTTATTTGATTTTAAAAAATCAATTAGTTTGGATGAGTATTTGTCAATAAACCTAAACGTATATCCGGTAGATGGTTTTGTCCAACCACCAGCAGTACCAATGTGAATTAAATTTTTAGAATTTTTTTTATCAAATGGATAGCAGGTCATCGGAATAACACCTTTTTCAGATTCATTAATTGTATAATTATCAATTTTTAATGATGATAAATAATTAATTATTTCAACCTCATATTGTTTGTCATCTAGTATGTTTTTTGAAAATAATGTAAACTCAACCAAAGCCTCTCTCCTACTTGTTGGTAAAACATAAAAAAATCTAGTTTCATCATTTTGTTTAATAGAGAAATCCATCAAAAGTGCTGTTTTTTCATCAAATGTATCTTCACTAACCTTAATTGACCAGCCCATAAAATGTTGTAATAAAACAGGGTATTTGTCATCTTTTAAATATGAATTATCTATAATACTGTTGAAAACCTTATTTCCAAGAAACTGATTTGAATCTGTGGTAACTTTGACTAGATTACCAGTATCCTGAACACTTTTAACTTCTGCTTTGTGGAAAGTAATGTTTGGTAAAGACTTCAAGTCATCAAGAATTTTTTTATAAAACGGTTCACTTTTAATCATTTTATAATTGATTGTGTCTAATTTTTTTTTAGTATTAAAATTATAAGATTTGAAAGAGATATTATCCCAAGATTTTATAACGAAATCATTCCATTTTGAATTTTTTGAATCCCAAAAACTCCAGGTTTTTTTTGGAATAGAAAAAGCATTTTTTTCGATTACAAGAATTGATTTATTATCAAAATAACTATCCGAGATTATTTTTTGTAAAAAAATTAATGTAGAGAGGCCACAACCACAAAAAATTATATCATATTCTTTTTTCAATGTAAATACGTTTTTAAATAAGCATTACAAATAAGAGATAAAGAAAAATTTACCATCCATCAGGATTGTAATCATCACAATACTCATCACCTAAATCATAACGAATAAATTCGTCCCAATTCACACAAAAATCTTTTAAATTCTTTGTTATTTTATTTTCAACTCGGATTGTAAATCTTCTACTATAATCTTTATTATTGCCACACGGATTACCATCTTCATAACTCGTATTTTGAGACCAGAGTCGAACAACTTCGCCACATCTAATGTCATCTAATCTATCATCTCTATCTGAACAAGAAAATAAACCTAAAATTATTAATAGATATATTCTTATTTTCATTAAAATAAATATTACTTATTTTTTTTTCTTTTTTGCACTAGATTCTATCAAATCCTCTTCAGCATTTTTATTTTTTGCAATTCTTGATTTAAGTTCATCCAAGGTAATTCCAAGCTTTTCGGCTAATTTTTCTAGGTTACTCATAACTAATTATTATTTCAATAATTTAACTTAATAAATATAGTTTAAATCTTTATTTTTAAATTAGATTTTTTGAATTAAAGTTTATAATGAAAAAGTATTTTGAAATACTATTAATAAGCGAAGATGCAAAATGGGAAGATGTTGAAAATGCATATAACGAACTACTAGAGATTTATGACCCATCATTAAATGAAGATGTTGAGGGTTTTGCCGAAGAATATGAAAAGGTTAAAGATGCATATCAAAAACTAAAAAAACATTTTAACATTGAAGATAAAGAGCTCACAAAAAAACCTGTAATAAACGTTCAAGGTGCTAAATTTACAAAGGCAATTCCTAAAAATGAAAATACTTCAAAAAAATCAGAGACAAAAAAGAAAACAGTTTCTAAAAAGGAAATAGAAACAAAAAAGACAGTTGAAAAGAAAAAGCCAAAAACCAAAACAACAGCAGCAAAAAAAGAAGAAACTTTAGAGGAAATATTTGATTCATATAAGAAAAAGGATTCATCTGGGAAAGTTGAAATTATTAAGAAATTAATTAGGCTAAAGCAGGTAAATGTAAAATACACTATACTAATTAAAATAATTTGCAAGTATGAAAAAGTTAAAGATGAAAATGAATTACTTAAATTTTTAGAAAATAAACCAAAGAAAAATTTACCGAAAAGAAAAATTAAGAAAGAATATGTCATTCTATCTGCTGTTTTTATTATAGCAGTTTTATTTGTTGGATTAATTTCATATGAAAAATATAAATTGGAAAAAGCAGCAGAATTATTTGAAAACGCTAAATATTCCTTTTCAAAAATGAGACTAACAACTGCTGAATCTGAAATTAATGAAGCTTTATCCTACAATAATAAAAATGGTGATTACCACCTTTTAAAAGGTAAGATTTTATTTGAATTTGATGACTACTCAGACGCTAGAGGATCTTATATAAGAGCGAAAAATCTCAATAATAATATAGATTCAATAAATTTCAAAATAGCAGAAACATATTATAAAGAGTCAAATTTTTCAGGTTTACAAATTTCACTTGATAATTTTGCTGAAAATCAAAGATTAAAAGGCAATCTTTATCAAAAATTAAATGATATTGATTTAGGATGGGAAGAGTCATCTATAAATAATTATTTAGCCATTGCCTATTCAAATAAAATAATTGAAAATGAAGGATCCTTTAGTTCTTATGATGTGAATTTTGCTAAAATTGAAAAATCAAGAGCTAATTTATTCAATAAAAACTATCAAGAAACCATCAATCAAATCAATTTATTTATTTACACATTGAATGAAACACAGATGTCAACTGCATATAATTTAAGAGGTATTGCTTATAGTTCTTTGAATAATGAAAAAAAGGCGATTGAGGATTATGGAAATGCAATTGATTTAAGAAAAAATACTATATTTTATCAAAACAGAGCAGAATCATACTATGCATTAGATGAATTTTCAAAGGCATATCTTGATTATAAAAAATCTATAGAATTAGGTGCTAAGTCAGAAGATTTTGTTAACATTCATATCTATGAAAAATCAAAAGAAGAGTATGAAAAAGCTGAAAGATTAAGATATGCTAATTCTAAAAGAGGAAGATATAACAGATTAAGTGTTGGACAATATTACAAAGGTGGGATAATTTATAACCTAAGCTATAATTATAAAGTTAGTATTATAGCTACCACAACATCAAGTCAAACTAAAACATATTATGAAGCATGGAGACTCTGTAAAGATTTATCATTGAATGGTTATAGTGACTGGAGACTGCCTAACCAAAGTGAAATTTATAAGATTGTTAATAATCGGTCTAAAATTAATTCAGGTATGCGTAGAACTAGTGTTTACTCAAAAGAATTAAGATATAATAGCTATTACTGGACATCCAGTTATGATACATCCGATAAAAAATATAAAGCATATCTATCAATTAAATCATCAGAGGGCAATTACAGGTTAAGAACATACGCTAGTAAAAATTACGTTAGGGCAGTAAGAGAATACACATTTAGATAAACATTATGAAAAAAATTTATATAACAATTATAGCATTATTAGTAATCAATTTTCTACAGGGTCAAGATTTTTATTTTGATCTTAACAAATCATATGAAAATAAAGTTTCAATATATAATAATGCTGATAAAAAAGTAGGATATATCTCTGTTAGCAGTCTTAGAATAAATTATTATGATGTCAATAATAAATTAGTAAAGTCTGAGAAATCTAATAATAGCATAACAATAAAAAATTTTATGGAAGTAACTAAAAAAGGAACAATAGAGATTACTGAAAATAGATTAAAAGCTGGTATAAGAAAATGGAATGTAGTAAGTGACTCTTTTGATGTTTTTGATAATAATGATGAAAAAATAGGGGTCTACTTTTTTGATGGTAATGGGGTTTGGAAATATAAAGAAGAAGCTATTTATAAAAATCGCAGTAGTTACTCTGTAAAATTTGGAGAGGAAACAGAGGGTTCAAAAAATATAAGCGCTGTAAC
>MDSW01077189.1_pt1 | contig 15774 bp, 12 predicted proteins | sample 811171 | NCBI WGS metagenome assembly MDSW01 (sample SAMN05326641, study PRJNA326480) | marine metagenome | isolation source: seawater | place: Atlantic Ocean: North West | collected 2012
CGAGAAGGTCGAGACGCGCGTCATGGACAGCAACGATCTCGAGCGCGAGCGCGGCATCACCATCCTCTCCAAGAACACCGCGGTGACGTACAAGGACACGAAGGTGAACATCATCGACACCCCCGGCCACGCCGACTTCGGCGGCGAGGTCGAGCGCGTCCTCAACATGGTCGACGGCGTGTTGCTCCTCGTCGACGCCATCGAGGGCCCCATGCCCCAGACCCGCTTCGTCCTGAAGAAGGCGCTCGAGCTCCAGAAGAAGGTGGTGGTGGTCGTCAACAAGATCGACCGCGAGGGCGCCCGCCCGGACTGGGTCGTGGACACCACCTTCGACCTCTTCTGCTCCCTCGGCGCCACCGACGAGCAGTGCGAGTTCCCGGTCGTGTACGCCTCGGGGTTCCAGGGCATCGCGGGCCTGGAGCCGGACGACATGGCCGAGAACCTCGAGCCCCTCTTCGAGATGATCATCGACGAGGTGCCCTGCCCCGTCGTCGACGTCGACGCGCCGCTGCAGATGCTCGTCACCAACCTTGACTACGACGAGTTCAAGGGCCGCATCGCGCTCGGCCGCGTCAACGCGGGCACCATCTCCACCGCCCAGACCATCTCCCTCGGCGTCCCCGACGGCGGGTCCAGGAACGGGAAGATCAACGAGGTGTTCGTGTACAAGAACTTCCAGAAGGAGATTGTCGAGTCCGTCGGCGCCGGCGACATCTGCGCCGTCGCCGGCCTGCCCGACGTCATGATCGGCGAGACGATCATGGCCGGCGGCGCGGTGCCGCTCCCCACCATCACGGTCGAGGAGCCGACGGTGCGGATGACGTTCAGCGTGAACGCGTCGCCGTTCGCGGGCAAGGAGGGGAAGTTTGTCACCTCGAGGAACATCAAGGACCGCCTCGACCGCGAGCTCGAGCGGAACCTCGCGCTCAAGGTGGAGCCCGGCGACACCGCGGACTCGTTCATCGTGTGCGGCCGCGGCGCCCTGCACATCACGATCCTCATCGAGAACATGCGCCGCGAGGGCTTCGAGTTCTGCATCGGCCCCCCGCAGGTGATCATGCGCGAGGAGGACGGGAAGAAGCTCGAGCCGTTCGAGGAAGCCGTCGTGGAGGTGGGCGAGGAGTACAACGGCTCCGTCGTCGAGCTCCTCGCGAACCGAAAGGGCGAGATGCTCGACCTCTTCACCAACGACAAGGGCATGACCACGATCAAGTACAAGGTCCCCACGCGCGGCCTCCTCGGCGTCCGCAACGCCATCCTCACCGCCACCAGAGGCACCGCCGTCCTCAACACCATCTTCGACGGATACTACCCCTACGCGGGCGAAATCCCGACGCGCGAGAACGGGTCGCTCATCGCCTTCGAGACGGGGCAGTCCACGTCCTACGCCCTCTTCTCCGCGCAGGAGCGCGGACAGATGTTCATCAAGCCCGGCGTGGAGGTGTACGAGGGCATGGTCGTCGGCATCCACCAGCGCGCGGGCGACCTCAAGGTGAACGTCGCCAAGCGCAAGGCGGCGACCAACGTGCGCTCGAACAAGGACGCCACCGTCGTCCTCAACGAGCCCAAAACGCTCTCCCTGGACGACTGCGTGGAGTACATCGGCCCGGACGAGCTCGTGGAGGTCACCCCGGAGAGCGTCAGGATCCTCAAGAACGCGAAGATGGACCCCAAGCTCATGAAGCAGATGGCCAACAAGAAGAAGTAAACGCCGCGTGACGTTAAAAAAAACGTCTTCTTCTTCTCATCAAAACGTCGCGAAAACGTTTTCGCGCTCGCCGGCGTAGAGGTATCGTAGACTACGATTTGCAGAAAGCGGGGGGGGGTGGGGGGGTGGTGTGGGTGGACGCGCGAGCCGTGGAACGGACCACGCCGCGCGAGAGAGAGTATCACGTACCTCCGAAGGTACGACGTACATATGAATGATATCATCGCGCGCAGAGTATTACTATTTTCCCACGCTCGCGCGTCGTTTTCTCGCGTCGTCGGAACGGAATCCTCACGGACTCTCTACGCCCCCACGCCCCCGGGTAGGTTTCGCAACAGCGCGTCCATCTCGTCCTCGTCCGCGTCGCCGCCCCCCACGCCCTCGTCCTCCCCCGCGGTTCCGCTCGCCGCCGCGGGGAAGAGCCCGGGGCGTTGTTCGGTCTCGTCGTCCCCCCACGCCCTCGCGAGCGCGGCGCGCGCCGCCTCCGCCGCTCGCACCGCGCCGTCGAACGAGATCCCCGCGTCCGGACCGGGACAACACACCGCGTTCGCCAAGCCCCCCACCGTCCAAGCCGAGGGTGTAGTTCCCTCCGACGTCTCCTCCCGCGCGCCTCGGGACTCGCGGCGGTAGTACGCGCCCCAGAGAAGCCGCGGCCTTGTTGTTTTTTTCCCCTTCCCCGGTGGTTTCGCTTCTTCTTCTCCGACGGTAAACGTACTAGAGCGGTCGTCCTCCGCGTCGTCGTCGTCGTCCACGAGCGCCTCGAGCGCGCCGCGCAGCTCCGCCTCCGGGTCGCCCTCGGGGTCGGCGCTCGCGACGGAGGCGTGCAGGACGAAGACGCCCGACGGACACGTCCCCGAGCTCGCCCCGAGCTGAATCACCCGCGTCGCGAAGTCGTCTCCCGAAGTCTTACCCGAAGTCTTTCCCGAAGTCTTTCCCGAAGGAAGCGTCCCGGGCGGGAACACGATGAGCTCCGGGGAGACGCGGTCCGGCCCGTGGCTCTTTTCGTTTTCGTCTTCGTCCCCCGGCGTGACGGGGCCGTCGACGATCCACGTCGCGCGCGACACGTACAGAGTCGGCGGCGAGGCGGTGCCGAGCGGACGGTCCGCGGCGCGCGCGTCCGCGGACCGACCGATCGCGTCCGGCCACGCGTCGGCGCTCATCGCGAGCGCTCTGCACCGAAGCCTCTGACCCCCCGCGGTGAGCACCCCGGAGACGCGAGGACGTCTGCGCCCCGGGATCCCGCCTTCCTCCCAACCCCCTTCCTCCTCCCCCCCCTCGGGATCGAGGAGGATCGATCGCACGCCGACGCCGAGGGCGTAGACGGCTCCGGCGACGGCGGCGGATCGCGCGAACGCCTGCGGAAGCTCGCCCGCGCCGTACTGCGGCGCGAGCAGCGCGCCGTGCGCCGGCCCGTACCGCCCGATGGAGGCGAGGTACCGCGCGAGGCGGTCGTGCCCGGTCGCGGCGTCCGCGGACGCGTCGTCGCACAGCGCGAGCGCGTACTGCGTCGCCGCCGCGACGCGAGGAGAGAGCCCCCGCGACGCGAGGTCCTCCGCGAACGACGACGCGTCGTTCGAGCGCCGCTCTCTTTTCGGCTCCGGACTCTCCTCGACGCTCGGGCCGGTCGTCGCCGCGGAATCCTTTTTTTCCGTCGCGCTCTTCCACTCGCTTCCCGGGGCGCCGATGGCGCGGTTGGCGTCGTCCGGGTCGCCCGTTCCGATCGCGACGCCGGCGGCTTCCGCCCTGGCGACGGCGTCCTTGAGCGTTCGCATGAGCGCGCGCTTCTCCCCCGGGGCCATCGTCGCGTCGCGGAACACCTCCGCGCGGGACGCGGGGACGGGCGCGAAGGCGCCGTCCCAGTACATCCACGTCCGGGCGATGGATCGGAACTCGACGTACTTGTGCGCGCCGGAGGCGACGAGCGCGTCCACGAGCGGGTCCGACGCGCACGTCGCGAGCTTCGCGCCCGCGGCGAGATCTAAGATGAACCGGTTCTGGGCGAGGGCGAGATCGCCGCCCGGAGCGATCGAGCCGCGCGAGCTCGAGAAGCGCGAAGCGGGGCCGAACACGCGCGCGGGGGCGCCCAGGGCGGGGAGGAGGATCTCACCGGGCGAGGGCGAGGAGGGGGGCGGCGGCGGGGACGGGGACGGCGGCGTCGCGGGGGTGGGGGGGAGGCGCCAGCCGAACGTGGAGGATCCGTCCGCGCCCGTGTCTGGGGCGAGGACGCCCCACTCCCCGCCGTACGCCTCGCAGGGGTCGAGGTGCAATACCGACTTACCCGCCTTCGCCGCGGACCTGCGGGTGAAGGATCGGTGGGGAGGGGGGGGGGAGAAAGGGGGGTGAGCGCGTGAGGGACGGCGGGTGGGAAGGAAGGAGGCGACGGGAGCAGAGGCGAGACGCGGGGTGCCGAGGCGGGGAGGCGCGAGGGGGGGACGCACGCCGCGAGCATGGTCTCGCCCAGACCGGTGCCGACGCAGATCAGATCGTACACCTCCGGCTGGTCATCCCCGATCAGGTCGGGCTCGGCGACGTCCGGCATCGCGCGAGGCGATCGTGCGCGGCGCGCGGCGCGCTGTCTCGGGGACCGCCGTCGGGGCGCGCGAGAATGTCAACAACTACGAACTGGTAAACAGACAACCATCACTCCCATCGCGAGAGTTCGCTCTCCCCCCCGTCGCGCTACGCCCAATCCGGTATGCCGTTGCGCCCGAGGAAGCGCAGGTTCTTCGGGAACTCCTCGTGCGTCTTCAGCCCGCACAGAGGCCTCGCGCGCATGACCGCCTCCGTCGCGTCCTCGGGCGAGTTCGCCCTGGCTAAGACGAGGTACGACGCGAGCAGGAACGCGGCTCCGGCCTCGCCCTCCTCCTCGCTGTAGAACGCGACCTGACCCCCTCCCGAGATGGCGGCGTCGACGAAGCCGATCGCCTCCCGCATGTGCGTCACGAGTGCGCCGTTCTCCGCGCGCTCGTACGCGTGAACCCCCGCGAACGCGCCCGTCGACGCGCCCGGGGGTGCCGAACCGAAGGCCACGACGTGCGTGACCCCGCGATCGACGAGGCACGCGCCTCCGCCCCCGTCCTCCTCGAGCGCGAGCTCGGAAGCGAGCCACAGGCCGTCGCACACCCGCGAGCTGAGACTCGCCCCGGGAATCTCCTCCGGGGGCGGCGCGTCCGCGTCCAGCTCCTCCAGCTGCACCATCCCGGCGGCGCGGTTCTGACGACGATGACGACGTGGGGGCGTTTATTTTTTTCGCTCGGCCGTGCACCACGACCGTAACCATCTCACGAACCACGACACGTCGCACTCCTTCGTTCCGCGCGCCGACGTCGGCGCCCCCCCCCCTCCGCGGCGCCCCATGACGCTCGCGGAGGTCGAGCCCGGCCTTTGGGTGTGCTCGGAGGCGGCGCTTCCTGCGGCGCTCGCGGACGCGCGCGTGTGCGCGACGCACCTCGTGAGCGTGGGCTACCCCCCCCCCGAGGACCCGAGCCCCGACCGCGCGCTCGAGGGGATCCTCCGCGTCGAGCTCGAGGACGACGAGGACGGCGACCTCCTGACGCAGATCCCCGACGCCACGGCGTTCATCGCCGACGGCCTGCGCCTCCGCCGCGAGCGCCTCGACTCGCGCCCTTCGGACCCGCGCCCCTCGGACCCGGAAGGCTGCCGCCGCGATGATCCTCCCCCCGGAGTCGGCGCGCCGCCGCCCGCCGCTTCCGCCGCCTCCGCCGCTTCCGCCGCCTCCGCCGCCTCCGCCGCCTCCGCCGCCTCCGTCCTCGTGCACTGCCACGCGGGCGTGTCCCGCAGCGTCGCCGTCGTCCTCGCGCACGTCATGCGCGCTCGCGGACTCGACCCGGAGTCCGCGCTCGAGCTCGTCCGCCGCGCGCACCCCGCCGCCGCCCCCAACGCGGGCTTCCTCGCGCAGCTCGAGCTGTGGCACGCCATGGGCGCCAAGCTCAACGTCGCCGACGACGCGTTCAAGGCGTACGCCGTCGCCAAGCTCGCGAGGGAGCGCGAACACAACGGATACGTCGCCGCCACCTCCGTCCGCCCGGACCCCGGCGCGGCGCAGACGCGGTCGAACGCGGTCAACCCCTCGACGCCCTTCTCCGGCGTCGCCGCCGCGTCGCACCCCGCGGGCCCGCCCCTCGGCGGCGGCGCGGACGCCGGGCGGATGCTCTCGTGCCGCGCGTGCCGCCGCCTCCTCGCGCGCGGCGTGGACGAGGTCCCGCATGAGCCCGGCGAGGGCGTCGACGCGGACACGTGGAGGCGAAAGGTGGCGAGGCGGAAGTGGGCGCGGAGCGGTGGCGAGGGGTTTAAGGGAGGTCCGGGCGACGAGGGAGGGGTTCGGGGGGCGCCCGCGCCCGGCGGCGCGTCGAGGGGAGGTTCGAAACCGTGCGGGTGCGTTTTTTTGCACCCGCTCGCGTGGATGCGGGGGGTGGAGGAGGGGCCCGTGGAGGGGAAGCTGCTGTGCCCAAAGTGCGACGCGAAGGTCGGGCACTTCAACTGGAGCGGGCTGCGGTGCGGGTGCGGCGCGTTCGTGTGCCCCGCGTTCTACCTCGTCGCCAGCAAGGTGGACGCCATGCCGTACCCAGAGGAGGGATAATATCTCCCTTCGAAGGTATAGGATCTAGCGGGGGGGGCGGAAGACATCGTCGCGGTGAACGCCGACGCCGGTCCCGACGTTGTTAGTCTAAACGTTTCGACGCGGAGAAGAAACTTTATACTTTCGTACTCGTATAAACCTATGTACTTGTCTCAGTCCTTCTGGGCCCTTCTCATGGGGTCTCCCCCCGCGTCCGCGTACTGCCTGACCTGGTGCCCCCCGTCGCAGTCCAGGACGGTCCCGGTGGTGTACGCGCTCTGCGCGAGAAAGTGCAGCGCGAGCCCCGCGTCCGCGGCTTCGCCGACTCGGCGCAGCGGCAACGATCGCCCCGTGGATTCGAGCATCGCCTCCCTCCGCTCCGGGTCCATGTGGTCGAACCTCTCCGTGTCCACGAACCCGGGGGAGAAGGCGTTCACCCTGAGCCTGGGCCCGAGCTCGAGCGCGAGGGTTCGCGCCAGGGCCTCCACGGCGCCGTTGCAGATGGCGAGGGGCGAGCAGTTGACGCCGGGGCGGCGGCCGAGGACGCCGGAGAAGAGGACGACGGCGCCGCCGTCGGCCAACGCCGGGGCGCCGTGCTTCGCGCAGTGGTACGCGCCCCAGAACTTGCTGTCGACGAACTCGCGGACGGAGGAGGTGGGGAGGTCGAGGAATGCGCCGTGCACCGCGCGGTCGGCGGCGGAGACGATGAGGGCGTTGTACTCGCCGGGGGCGACGCGTGAGAAGAACGCCTCCACGGACGCCTCGTCGCTCGCGTCCACGACGTCGAGCGCGACGCGGGCCGCCGCCTCGTCGAGGTCCAGGCCGAGCGTCGACGCGAGCTCGGCGCGCGCGCGCTCGAGCTTCGCGCGCGAGCGCGACGCGATGAGCACCGAGCCCCCGCGCTTGACGCACTCCAGAGCCGCGGCCTTCCCCATCCCCGAGGAGCCGCCGACGACGATCGCGTGCACCGCCCGGTCGTACGCGGGGCGCGGCGGTGATGGGTCGTCGTCGGGGGACGAAGACGCCGCGCGAGCGGCGAGACGCGAGCGGCGCGAACGCGTCGGCCGCGACGGGAGGACGCGCGACGGGAGGACGCGCGAGGCGAGGCGCGCCGCGGTCGCCATGACCCCCGGGCGAGGGTGGCGAGGGAAGCGCCGCGCGCGCGGGCGTGTGGCGCGACTCGGAACGACCAATAATAATACGGGGGCGCACGTCGTGCGATTCTCGGTTCGATTTACATCGCGAACGCCTTGCTCCCCGCGGCTCTGGTCCCCGCCCTTCCCATGGTCCCCGTGGCGGACATCTCGTCCAGGCGCCCCGTGACGGTGTTGATGAGGTCGAGGTCCTCCGGAGCGGCGAGGACGCCCTTGGGGAGGTAGTCCTTGAGCCTCGCCGCGTGCTCGACGAGGAGCCGCTTTCGCTCCTCCTCGACGATGGCCGCCTGCGCGCGCTCCTCGGCGGCGGCGGCTTCCTCCGCCTCCACCTCCCGCGCCATCTGCTCCTCGTACATCGCGCGTTTCACCGACGCCAAGCGCTCCACCTCGCGCTTGTGCTCCTGCATCTTCATGCGGCGCTTCTGCGCGTTCATCTGCTCGATCCTGTCCTGCTCCGCGAACCGCTCGAGCATGACCCGCCTGAACTCCTCCTCCTCCGCCTCGTCCCGCGCCCGCATCGCCGCCTTCACCGCCTTCTGGTTCTCGTTCTCCGCCTTCATCTCCGCCAGCGCCGCCTGCGCCTTCGCCGCCTTCTGCTGCTTCGCCAGCCGGAACTTCTCCTCCTGCTCCTCGAAGTACAGGCGGTTGATGAGCTCCTCCATCTCCTCGCGCTTCCGGTCGTTCTCCTCCTTCTCCCGCGTGAGACGTTCCAGGATGCGATCCGCCTCCTCGCGCTTCGCCGCGCCCATCGACGCGGCGGCTTCCTCGCGCCGCGCAATCTCCTCCGCGAACCGCCGAATCTGCGCCTCCTCCTCGCGGAGCCGTTGGCGTTCCACCTCCCGCGCCTCCTCGCGCATGGCCAGGAACTTCGCGACCCAGGTCTTCGTGTCCTTCACCTTCTGGGCCTTGCGCATGAGCTCCGCCTCATCCTCCTCGCGAATCCTCGCAGCCAACGCGTCGACGACGTCGCGCTCCTTGAGGTACTCCTCCTTCGCCGCCGCCTGCATGCGCTTCTTCTCCTCGATCTGCTCCGCGAGCACGACGCGCGACTTCGCGATGCTCGCCTGGCGCGCCGCGTTCGCGCGCTCCTCCGCGTACATCGCCTTGATCCTCTGCTGCTCGGCGACGGCGTGCGTCGCCGCGTCGAGCGCCTCCTCGCGCTCCGCAATGAGAAGCTTCTCCTCGCGCTGCAAGTCGCGCTCGAGGTTCACCTCCGCGGCGCGGAGCTTCTCCTTGAGCTCGCGCAGCGCGGGGTCGCCGTCCGCGACCTTGCGTACCAGGAGCTCGCGCCGCTTCGCCTCCTTCTTCTTCGTCTCGAGCGCGTCCACGAGCGCCTCCTCCTCGGCGGCGACGCGCGCGCGAAGCTCCTTCTCGCGCTGCGCTCGCACCAGCGCCTCGAGCTGCGCCTCCTCCGCCGCGCGCTCGCGGGCCTCGCGCTCGCGGCGCACGGACGCGGACTTGTCGAAGGAGTGCACGACGTTCGTCAGGTACACGTCCTGGTCGATGCGTCTGAGAGAGAGGAGAGGAAGGGGGACGCCGGAGAGGAAGGGTGAGCGAGCCGGACTCCGAAGATTGCGTCAAGGGGGTCTAAAAAAACCGAGAATGCGAATGCGCGCGCGGCGAGGGGGGATGGGATGGGGGGGGGCGGGGCACGCACTGCTGGAGTCCAGCCCGGACGTCCTCCTGGCGGCGCTGCTTCTCCATGCGCGCCGCCTGGGCCTGCGCGAGACTCTGCTGGAAGAAAGCCTGGGCGTGGGGGGAGAGGCGCGGGGAGGGTGGGTCAGCGCCGGGTCAAACGCCCGCGAGAGCGCTCGCCTCGCGCGCGCGTCCCGAAATCTAAATCGAGCCGCGACGCGCCGGGAGATGCGCGCCGCGGCGCGCCGCGACCGACGAAACGCCGAGCGACGGCGCGCATCCCGCGCGACGGCGCGCGAAGGTCGATACTCGCGGGAGGGTGCGCACCATGGCTGCCGTCGCTCGACCCGAACGCCGCCGGTGCCGGGTACGTTGTGAGCGCGCGAGGCGACCGCGGCGGAGGGAGACGACGAGGAAAGAATGCCCCGGGCGGCGAACGGTCATTTCGCCACAATCTCAGCGATCGGTCCGAACATTTTCTCACCGTGAGAAGGACCTTTTCTCCCGGTGACGTCGTCGTCGTGGGTACCTTCGCGCTCGTCCGCTCTTCGTCGTCCATTCCGGGCGCGCTCGCGCGGACGGTCGCGCTCGCGTCGGCCGGTCGCGGCGATGGGCTCCTCGAACGGGGAGATGTCCGAGTGGGCGTACGAGCGGTACAAGCGCGACAGGGAGCGCAGGGAGAACACGCACGAGGCGCGGTGCGCTCGTTTCTTCTCGAACGCGACCGCGGTGGCGCTGTCGCACGACGCGGGCGCGACGTGTCCGTGCGACGCGAGGGACGACGTCGAGGAGGACGCCGCGCCCGGGTGCCGCTTCCTCCCGTTCGACGAGCTCCCCCCCGACGACATCGAGCGCCACCCCATGCACGACGTCGTCGACGCCCTCGTCACCGCGTTCGTCATCCTCTTCTTCCTCTTCATCTTCAACGCGTTCAGGAGGTACCGGCGCGAGGAGCGCGCGAGGGCGGAAAACGAAGCGGTCCAGCTCCAGGCGACGTTCGACCTCGAGGCGGAGAGACGGAGGCTCGAGCACAGCGGCAAAGTGTTCGTCGCCGTGCGACAGCCCGCGGGCGACCTCGAGCTCGCCGAGGTGCTCGTCGTCGAGGACGTGTCGTCGCCGCCTTCGTCGGCGGCGGGGGCGGCGGCGCGCGCGGAGGACGGATCCAAGGAGGAGGGGGAAAACGGCGCGGCGACGCCGAGCGCGACGAGGGGCTCCGAAGGCATCGCCGCCGCCGGAACGTGAGCGAAAAACAGCGCGGAGTATTATATACGTGTACATCTACCTTCGAACGTATCACGCGTGGACGACACACCCGCGGGGCCCGAGCGTTTCGTGATCGCTCGCGCGTCGCGATGGTCGCGCGACGATGCTCGAGGGAGGCTCGTCGACGCGTCTTCACGACGGCTCGACGTCGACGACGGCGCCGCTCTCCGCGTCGCGTACGCGCCAGGCCCCGACCCTGGGGTCCGCCGGGTCCCCCTCCGACTGCCACCTCGTGTCGCACGAGACGCGCGCTCTGTGCGAGTCCCCGCGCGAGCGGTTCGCGCTCGACATGTGCACGACGCGGGGGTCCAGCACGCACACGTCCCCCGCCCTGAAATCCAACGCGCGCCAATCCACAAACCCGTTCCTCTTGGTCTTCTTCGTCAAAAAAGTCTTCTTCCCCGAAGGTCCCTCGGTTTTCGTCGCCGTCGCCGTCGTCCCGCCGCCCGTACCCACGGCGTTCACGTCGTCATCCTCCGTCGCGCCCTTCTTTCGTTTTCCCCGAGCGGCTCTTCTTCGGCCTCCCGTCGTCGCATCGGTCCCTCGAGACCGCGCCGCGCCCGCGCGCGAGACGTCGTCGAGCATCGCCGCCACCTCCGCGGCGTCGTCGGTGAGCCATCCGCTCCTCGTCCCGTCCGCGCCCACCGCGCCCCGCTCCACGTACGCCTCGCGAACGGTCGCGAACGCGGGGTCGGCGTGCGACCCGCGCGCGATCAAGAGCGCGCCGTCCTCGATCGCGACGTCGCCGAACGGAATCCACGCGGTGAGGAACCGCGGCGTGCCCCCGCGAAGAAACACGCGATCCGCGTGCGCCCCCGTGAACTCGCCACCGGCCACCGCGCGAAGCCACTTGTACTTCGGCGTCATCGCCCGACCGCGAGAAGGAGGAGTATTCGTACGACTCGGAGTGCGAGTAGTCGTACTCCTCCTCCCTTCGCATCGAGAAACATGTCGCGACGTTTCTCTCGGGGGGAAAAGAACCGGGGGCCCGTCGTCACCAAAATCGTCCTCGTCTCGTTCGGGAAAGAGCAGCGCCTCGGCGATGTCGAAGAGCTCGTCCGCCTCGACGACGGCTCGCACCTCGGGCGCCGCCGCGATCATCGCCTGCGCGTCGAGCGCCCCCAGACCTCGCGCGTTCGGGACCAGCGCGCCGTCGCTCGGGTCCTCGGGGTTCGCGAACGCCGCGGGGTTGACTCGGGCGAGGCGCGCGAGCGTCGCGTGCTTCGCGGCGACGACGGCGGATCGACGCAAGACGCCGCGGAGGCACACGAAGCCGTCGCGGCGGAGCGCGTCGCGGACGGTTCGAGCGGACGTCGCGGCGACGTCGTGGACGTCCATCGAGCGCGCGGTGACGAAGCCGACGCCGCCGAGGACGGGGAAGGACTTCGACGCCGCGCCTTTTTTTGGGGGGGGGAGCCGACGAGGCGGAGGCGACGACGATCCAGACGCCGCCGCGGGGGCGCGACTCCCTCCACCGCCGCGCGTCACGGGGGGGGCCCCGGGCGGGGTTTTGATGGGTCGTTCGTCGGGACGCGACCCCCACCGGGGGGCGTTCGCGTCCCGCGTCCCGCGTTCGAGGCCGGGGGGGCGCTCGGGGACGCTCGGGGGGTCCGCCGAGCGCGCGATGCGCGCCATCGCGAACGGCGCGCGGGGGGGGACCCGGCGGGCGACGCGCGGTCGATCGCCGGGGGAGGACGGGGATCGCGTCGCGCGCTCTTCTTTTAGTGCTTCGCGGGCTTCTTCGAGGTGGCTTTGTCGTAGGCGTAGAACACGCCGAAGGCGGTGAGGCCGATGAAGAACCCGGGGGCGATGTGCCTCCACGTGTTGTTCAGCAGGGGGTGCCGACGCCACGCGTCGGCGTTCACGAAGGGGTTGTCGCTGCCGGCCATGGTCGAGATGCGCGCGATGCGAAGTGGGGGGGCGTGAGACTGCAGTCCATACGATTTTTTTCAGCAACGACTGAGATCGTCGTCGACGGCGGCAACGACAACTGCACCTCGACATCTCCGTCGCGAGTTCCGCCCGGATTCCCCCCCCCCCCCCCATTCGTGCGCTCTCGAGCGATCCCGCCCCCCCTCTTCACCATGGCCGACCCCGCGATGCAGGAGCTCAAGCGTAACGCCATGATCCTCGGCGCCTGGATCGCGGCCATCCGCATCGCGCCGTACGTGTGCCACGCCGTCCAGGGCGCCCTCTCCAAGTGAGAGGCGCGCGATCGGTCTGGCGCGCGGGGCGCGCGTCGCGACGGCGCCCCCCCCCCCGCGCGGGGTCCCGTTCCGCCGTCGCGTCGCCTTCCGGCCTCGCCCGCGAAGCCCCCGCGCGCGGTCGGGGTCCGGGACCGCCGGGACCGCCTCCTTCGCGGTCTCCCGCGGTCGCGATCGCGCGCGTCGTTTAGGTCTTCTTGTTCGATCGCGCTCGCTCGCGATGGCGCCCCCGCCGCCGCGCTCGAGCAGGTACCGGACGCACCACGCGCTCGAGCTCGCGGTGAACGCGTGCGGCGTCGAGTCATGCCCGCACGAACCCCTCGCGGGCGTCCTCGCGGTCGCGTCGTACCTCCACGTCCCGGGTGACGATTCGAACCCTCAGACCCGCGTCGGCGAGCTCAACCTCTTTCGCCTCCGCAGCCGCGACGCCGCCGCCGCCGGCGCCCCCTCCTCCTACGCGCTCGAGCCGGCGTCGACCCCTTCGCCGACGCGCGCCATCTTCGAGCTCCGGTGGGCCCCCGAGCGGTGGTCCGACGTCGACGGCGCCGCGTGCCTCGCCCAGGCGGACGCGGGCGGGTACCTCACCCTGTACCGCGTCGAGCGAGACGAGAGCGAAGAGGGAGAAGGAGAAGGCGCCCGCGTAGGCAGGAGTACTGATCATACGCTCCGCGTCGCGGAGCTCGCGTCGCTGCGCTGCGGCGGCGGCGGCCTCGGCATGTGCACGTGCGTGGACTGGAACCCCGCCGGCGGACCCCGGAGCGCCGACGCGGACGCCCTCGCCGTCGTCGGCGCGGACGGCGGTCTCCGCCTGATCGCGCACGAGTGCGGGAGAGAAGTCGGAGCGAAAGGCGCGTCGCGTTCGTTATTACGCGTCTCGGCGGAGAAGCTTGACGCGCACGACGACGCCGCGTGGGCGGTGGCGTACGCGCCGCTCCCTTCCGTCGGCCCTCCGCTGTTCACCGGCGCGGACGACTGCGCGTTCAAGGGGTGGGACCCGCGCGCCGGTCTGGAGGCGCCCGTCTTCGTCGAGCGCAAGGCGCACGGCGCGGGCGTGACGTGCGTCGCGCCGCGTCCCGACGATCCTTGGCTCGTCGCCACGGGGTCGTACGACGATCGCGTCCGGTTCTGGGACGTGCGCGCCCTCCGCCGCCCCGCGCAGACGCAGGACGCGGTGGACGTGGGCGGCGGCGCGTGGCGCCTGAGGTGGCACCCCGACGGGAGGAGGCTCATATGCGCGGCGATGGGCGGCGGCGTCGTCGAGATCGAAGCGGGAGGAGAAGAGGGAGGCGAAGCGGGAGGCGAAGCGGGAAGCGAAGCGGGCGGCGCGTCGAACAAGGCGACGCGCGGCGAAACCTTCGCGGCGGCGGCGCCGGCGTACCTCGAGCACGGGTCCATCGCGTACGGCGCGGACTGGGGGTTCAGGGCGGGTCCCCGCGGGGTCCCCGACGTCGTCGCCAGCTGTAGCTTCTACGACAGGGGGGTCCGCGCGTGGAGCCGCGCGTGAGGACGAGACGGATTCTTTCCGGGTGCGACGGGCGAACGACGCCGACGACGGAGACGACCCGGACCCGAATGTTCGCGCGACCGTTTTTTTTTTGTTTTTTTGCCCTCCCGGCCGGAAGTTATGTCAGGTGCCCGCGGCGAGTCCGCTCGATGCCCTCGCACCGTTACACTCCCGGCAGAGTCAGCGGCGGGACCCGGGGGCGCGACACCGAGCCGCGGCCGTTCTGGTCCGCTCACCCGTCGCCGCCCCCCCCGGCGCGATCCCGCCCGCCCCTCTGAAAAGAAAACATTCGCCGACGCGAGGCGGCTCTCTCGAGAGAATCAGTCGCGCCGCGCGCCGGCGGGGGGCGGCGGGGAAGATCCCCGCCTTCGAACGCGAGCGAGCGAGGTTTGGCTCGGGGTTCGGGTTTGGGTTTGGGTTTGGGTTTGACGCGCGGTGGAATCGCCCGACGCGACGCGAGACGAAGGCTGACCGAGAAACCCGCCACCCGAAACGCAGGAGGAGACGATCACAGACTCGAGGCGAGACGCGCCGAGTCCATCTTTACTTTTGTAACGCGGGGGAAAAGAGACGCGCGCGTTCGTCCTCGTCTCGTCGCGCGCGTCGGCGACGCGTTCGAACCCGCGCCTCGGAATGCGACCGCGCGGATCACATTCACCCGCCATAATCATCGCAGCCGCACTCATTGCCGTAGTCCTCTTCAGTGTCGTAGTCCTCCAGTAACCCATACATACCTTCGATCGACGGAAAGAACTCAGAGACTTCAATGAGCTTCCAAGAGAGCGTCCCCGCACCATCTGGATGCGAGATCTTTTTCTCCGCTAAACTCTGCAGCACGTTCTCGTAGTTGGCCATGTTGAAGCCTCTCGTGCCGTCCCCTGGGGTGTGGTGCACGAAGTATCCGAACTCCCTCATGCAGAACTCCTTGTAGTTCCGGGTGTTCAGGATATGCGCGTGCCACGCCTCGTCGATGAGGGGAGGAGGCTGGAAGACGACGCGAGGGTGAGTATCGCGGCGGAGCGTCATGAACAGTAAATACGCTTCGGCGAGGTCGTCGGCGTATTCCTCGCAGTTCATATCCTCGAAGTACCAATAGCGTTCCGGGTTATCCTGCAAGAGTGGTATGATCAGATGTAGGATCACGCGATGTTGAGATGTCGCGCCGCGCGAGGCGTGTTTCGTCTCCTCGAAGAAAAACGAGCGGGCGTCGTCGTACCACAGCCTTCGTCAACTGGTGGTTCAGACGAATGATGTCCACATCGCAATCGCGAAGAGTGAGAATCGGCAGGCGCTCGGCGCGCGCCTTCCACATCGCGGGGGAGTCGCACGCCTCCTTGAACGCCTTGTTCGTGCTCGCGGCGCGGCCGATATCGACGTTCATCGGGAGGAAGCTCAGGACGTGTTCGAGGAGCGGCTGGTTCGAGAGAACCTCCTCCACGGGGTCGACGCGGGGCGCGGGCGCGGTATCGATCGCGAAGGATACCGCCTTCTTCGCCTTCTTCGGGGCCTTCTTCGCGCGGCGCCGCGGGTGAGAGCGGGTCTTGGGAGGCATCGTTCGCGAGGGACGCGAGGCGTGGGCGTCGGCGCGCGAGGCGGTGTGCGACGGGCACGAGTCGTTTGAAAACTATTTCAAAGCGCGTCGTCGGCCCCTCCGAGAAAGTTTTTTGGGTAAGCCCGCCCGTCTCGACCCGCGCGCGATACGATATTCTCCCCGACCCCCCCCCCCC
>MDSW01055170.1_pt1 | contig 15773 bp, 8 predicted proteins | sample 811171 | NCBI WGS metagenome assembly MDSW01 (sample SAMN05326641, study PRJNA326480) | marine metagenome | isolation source: seawater | place: Atlantic Ocean: North West | collected 2012
CAATGCGCATACGGTTTCGGCCATTCTCGAACTGGCGGAAGACAAGTCCGCCTTCGAGTTCCAGCGCCTGCACGGCATGGGCGAAGTGCTGCACCGCCAGGTCAAGCAGAACGAGGGAACCCGTTGCCGCATTTATGCTCCCGTCGGAGCCCATCGCGATCTTCTCGCTTATCTGGTCAGGCGCCTGCTCGAAAACGGCGCCAATTCCTCCTTCGTCAATCAGATCGTCGACGAAAAAGTCCCGGCAGCCCAGGTCGCCGCGGACCCCTTCGAGGCCCTGCCCGCGGACCTGGAAAAGCCCGCCGCCCATGTCCAACGCCCGAGCGATCTGTTCGCGCCGGAGCGAATGAATTCAAAAGGCTGGGATCTCCACGACGACCGCGACCTGGGCGACATCGACCGGAACCGCAAACCCTTTCTCAAGGCCACATGGGTCGCGAAGCCACTTCTGGCGACCGAATTCAGAGGTGTCGCGCCCAGAACGGTTCACAATCCCTCCAATCCCGGCGACCTGATCGGCACGCTGACAGAGGCCACGCTTGAGGACGCCGAAGCAGCCCTGGATGCCGCGAGCGACTGGAGCGACTGCCCCGGCCCGCAACGGGCGGAGATCCTCAACCGGGCCGCCGCGCTCTATGAGCAGAATTTCGGCGAGATCTTCGCCGCCCTGACCCGTGAAGCCGGAAAGACCCCGCCGGACGCGATCGCGGAGCTGCGCGAAGCGGTCGACTTCCTGCGCTATTATGCGGCCCGGATCCCCGGGCTCGGCGAACGTAAGCAGCGTGGTCTGTTCGCCTGCATCTCGCCCTGGAATTTCCCGCTTGCCATTTTCACCGGACAGATCGCGGCCGCCCTGGCCGCCGGCAACGGCGTGCTGGCCAAACCGGCCGAGCCGTCGCCGATCATCGCAGCGATTGCGGTGAAGCTGCTTCATCAGGCCGGTGTTCCGCGCAGCGTTCTCCAGTTGCTTCCGGGCCGCGGCTCGGTCGTCGGCGCGAAGATCGTCTCCGATCCGCGTATCTCCGGCGTTTGCTTTACCGGATCGACCGGCACGGCGCAGATGATCAATCGCTCCATGGCAAAGCGCGCCGCACCCGATGCGCCCCTGATTGCCGAAACCGGCGGCTTGAACGCCATGATCGTCGACTCCACCGCGCTACCCGAACAGGCCATCCGCGATATCGTCAACTCCGCTTTCCGCTCTGCCGGCCAGCGCTGTTCGGCGCTCCGCATCCTGTTCCTGCAGGAAGATGTCGCCCCGGCCTTCCTCGAGATGCTCTATGGCGCAATGGATGAACTGGTCCTCGGCAACCCGTGGGATTACAGCACCGACGTCGGCCCGGTCATCACCGAGACGGCGCGCAAGGAGATCGAGGCGCATATCGAAACGGCCAGATCGGAGGGCCGGTTGCTCAAACAGCTGAAGCCCCCCAAGGAGGGGACGTTCGTAGGCCCCGCCGCCATTCGCGTAAAAGGCATGAAGGACATGCACCGCGAAATATTCGGACCGGTCCTGCACATCGCCACGTTCAAGTCTCACGATGTCGACCGCATCCTCGCGGATGTCAACGCCAGCGGCTATGGCCTGACATTCGGTCTGCACACACGGATCGACGACCGGGTCGAACATGTGACGACCAGCCTCAATGTCGGCAATATCTACGTCAACCGGAACCAGATCGGCGCGATCGTCGGCTCGCAGCCGTTCGGCGGCGAAGGCCTGTCGGGAACCGGGCCCAAGGCCGGCGGGCCGAACTATCTTCCCCGCTTTACCCGGCTACCCGAACGGCCCGTTTCCAAACCCGACGCCTCCGAGCCGGTGAAACTCAAGGCCGTGCAGGAGGTCCTGGACCGATTGCCTGATACCGGACGCACGATCCTGAAAACGCTGGAAATGCCCGGTCCCACCGGCGAATCCAATCGGCTCTCCCTCTATCCGCGCGGCAAGGTCCTGTGCCTTGGTCCAACGCCCGAAGACGCTCGGGAACAGGCGCAAATTGCCCATGAGAACGGCTGCCCGGCCCTTGTCGTCTGCCCGGGCGTGAACGACGGCCCGGCCATCGCGGGTTATATGAACCGGGACGATCTCACAGCACTGTCCGGCGTCGCTCTGGTCGCGTTGTGGAGCGACGAGGCCGACCTACGGGCCGCGCGCATGGCGCTTGCGAAACGGGACGGACCGCTTGTTCCTCTGGTGACGGATCGCGACATGTCCGGCTATTGCCATCTCGAGCGCCATGTCTGCATCGACACCACCGCGTCGGGCGGCAATGCTTCCTTGCTCGCCGCAGCCGGCGCTTAGAGCGGTTTCCCCATGTGTATGCCCCCTCCGGGGGCGACGGAGGCGCTCTCTGATCAAGAACGGGCAGCTCGTGAACTTCTTCGGCGGCATGCCGGCTGGCCGGCGTCCTGTCTTTCGGCTCGCCATGGGGACGGAATTTTACAGGTCACATTCCCTACAGCCCCAACCGTCTGTTCCGGGCTTCAGGGGAAAAGTCCTTCAGAAGCTTGCCCAGTTCCTCCTTGAGCACCGGTACGATCTCCTTTGTCGGACGCCTCTCGTCTAATTCGCAGTAATGCGTCGTAGGCAAGGTTAGTATGTATTTCCCTTCCAGAAGCGGCATCAGATAAGGCGCGCCCCAACTCAGAACCGGAATGTCCAGGACCGCCGGCAAGACGGATGCCGCGGTATTTGCGGCAACGACGAAATCGCAGATCGCGGAAAGAGACATGGCGGAATCCAGGTCGTCGAACAGATCCACATCCGGGAAGTCGATAAAATTCCCGTTCGTATGCTCTTGCAGATAACTGAGTTCTTTTTCCACGCTGACATATTGCAGGTTCACATAGGTAACGCCGTCAAACGCCATGACGGGGCAGAAATCCGGCGCGGAGAGATAAGACCTCATCCGGGATATCGCCAGGTTCTGCGATCTCCAGGAGACCCCGACAATCGGCCCGCCCGCACGGTCTTTCAGCCGTTCCAGGAAACCGCGCGCCTGATCCCGGTCGAATTCGAACGCCGGTCTCTTCGCCTTTGCATAGGCCTCGCGGCTGCGGCGGAAATGGCCGCCCAGATCGGAGATGGCGATCTGGCAGTCATAATCGGGTTTGGCCGACGGATCATTGGTTTCGCTTAAGTTCCTCGTCCCGCGGCATTCGATGTCCGGGAAGGTCCGCTGAAACAGTTTTACGGTCTTGGGCGGCCCTTCGTAGATGATCCTGCCGCCACGCTCGAGCAGATCATGAAGCATGATACCAGAGACTATGGTGTCGCCGATCCCCTGATCCTGCCAGACCAGAAGGGTTTTGTCCGTTAGATTTCCCCCATCCCAGAGGGGGACATCGAACTTGCGGCGTATTGCGCCACCGACACCCCGACTGGCGAACCTTGCCGGGTGCAGATCCCAGCCTTTTTCGAAGTCCCCAAGAGCCATATACGTCAACGACAGGTTCCAGTCGATCTCGGGACTTTCCCCGCCGATCAGGCGCTTGGCGAGCAGGAAAGCTTCAAGCGCCTCTTCCCGGCGAAGTGCGAACAGGTAACAAAGGCCGAGGGTGACGTGGCGTTCCCAATCCTCCGGGTCCGCGCGCACTGCATCTTCCGCATAGGAAAGAGCTTCATAGGGTTGGCGGTTCAGACAAGCGTTCCAGACAGGGCACCGGCCTGGGCTTGAGCATCTGTCAGGCGATCGCCAAAGCCCATGGCGCCGAAATCGAGGTCGAAAGCGAAGTTGGCTGCGGCTCGACGTTCCGGTTCAATCTGCCACGGGCAGCATAATCCGCGCTGGCTCGTGGAGAAACGATCAGCACCTGTGTCCGGTATCGTACATCGATTTTCGCAACGTCACCGGGCGGAGCTGGCAAACGTTTCAAAACCTGAATGGTTATGATGCGGACGCAGCTTTAGAGCTTGCGACCGTATAGCGTGGAATCTTCCGGGTTCGTGCCGTCGATCAAGGCGCGAAGCATGCAAAGGTTCCGGCTTTGCTCGCCTTCATAGGCGGAACTGGAACCGGGATCGGCGGGCCATTCCCTCAACTTGCTTTCGAAGTCCGCAACGGCCGTGTTCACGGCCGAAAAACCGATAGTTCCGCTGCTTCCTTTCAGCTTGTGGAGGACGGCCATCGCCTCGGCACTGGGCGCACAACCGACAGCCCGGTCCATATAGAGCGTCTGAAACTCATCGAACATCTGCTTGATCGTTTCGCAGTGCCGTTTGACCAACATGTTCAGGTCTTGCGAAAACATCGCCGGTCCCTCCTGCACTAGAGCCGGTAGTAACCTCGCGGGGGTCCGGCCGGGACCCGACGATGGTCCGGATTTCCCGCCAGGCTTTGCCGGCCAGTTGGGTAATTCCCCGCAAGGTTTCCCTCTTCCGGGAAATGCGGATCTTTGTGTTCGTGGGCACCAACTGCGGATCGGATATGACGATCCGGGCCAGTTGGGTTCGTTCGACAGGCTTGAAGGTGTTCTGGAACTCGCTCGGGAGCTTGTCCGAAACGGGCAGGATCTCGTCGATTTTTCCATCCAGCACAAGTTGTCCGGAATCCAGGAGAACGTCTTCACCGACTGCGACAGGAAACAAATGCCTCGAAGGCAGGTAAGCTAGAACGTATTTCTCGCCGGTATAAAGGGAGAGGATCTTTTCACCCGTGAGGAAGATCTCGCCGCGTGCAGGAATCTTGCTGTCTAAGATACCGGTAACCGGCGCCTTGATAATCCCGTCACCATACAATTCGCTCAGGGTGGCCAGAGCCGTTTCCGCGCTTTCCAGAGCAGGCTGCAGCGCCTTCTCGGCCCTTTGATCGCTGTTCAATTGGGCCCGCAGACGAATGGCTGCCTCCTCTGCCGAATGATTTTCTATGAGAACATCCAGAAGACGATCCGACGAAGCGAGCCCCTTTCCCTTCAACCCATCCAGAACGGCACGCAATTCGCGGGAATTTTTCACCCGTGCATCCGCAATTGGCAAAAGGTCCTGGGCAACGTCGATCTCCTGCTTCTTCTCAAGAACCTGCTGCTTGAGTTCTGCCACGCGCAATTTCAGTTCGGCCAGGCGTTCCGCGATCTCAATCGAGGTAAAGACGGCCAGGGTTTCACCCTGCCGGACAGACTGGCCTATCCGCAGCGGCACCTTGTCCAGACGACCGACATACCCCGCTTCAATGTCGACCCGGTCCTGAACGACAACTCCGTTCGCCCGGAAAAGCAGAAAATCACCCCAGACGTAATCCAGAACGGCGACAAGGAACACAAACAGAAATGCCAGATAAATCCAGCGGCTGTAACTACGGCCCTGAGCGCGCCTGTCATTGACATGCGCGTCTGTGCGAGCCCGCTTCTTCAGTCTCCTCATGCCTATCTCCCCCTCACGTCATGAACCTTTTGGGGCACGTAGCTATCCTTGTAGGAACTGTCGAAAATCCATTCGTCCAAATAGGCCGCGAGCCGGATGATGCGCATGAAGAACCCGTTGTAGAAGCTATAGGCAACCGTGTAGGGCAGCAGCGCAAAGCAATTGATGTAGGGGGTCGACGCCGCAGCGAGCAGAAAAATGAAAAGATCGAGCAGCATCAGCGACAGCTTGATGGCAAGCAGAAGTACAAAGGCGAAGCTACCGTATTCCAGGAACATCCAAAGCACGTAGAACGGCATGATAGCCGCACCGAAAACGTTGAAGACCAGGAACTCGAGCTGGTGAAGCGCCTCTGAAATCCTGAACCGCGGATCGAAAGGATTGAGTTCGAAACGGTATTTCCGGAAACGCAGGCGAACGGCATCGCGCTCCCAGCGGAACCTTTGCCTGATCAAACCCGTCACGGTGTCGGGCACATCCGTGTAACAGATTGAATCCGGGCGAAAACCGATCTTCCAACCATAATTCCGCAGTCTTAAAGTGGCATCGAGGTCCTCGCCGCCACCGGCATCATTGCCGCCAATTTGCTCAAGGGCCGTCCGTCGAAAAGCGGAATACCCGCCCGAACTGCAGGTCACCTGGTCAAATACGAGCGCACTCTGTTTGCCGAGAGAAATCGTGATCAGATATTCGATCGCCTGCGCCGTCGCAATCAGGCTTGCGCGCGCATTGCGAACCTGGATGTTGCCGGCCACGCTTCCCACCTTCGGGTCCTCGAAAGGTTCGACGATCCGCCGGATCGCATCCCGGTCAAGCGAACAGTCGCAATCGATATTCACAATGATGTCGCCGGTCGCCAGTCTCTGGCAGATGTTGAAGCCGGCGGACTTTCCGCCGCGAAGATCGGTCCACTGCGCCTTGTCGATTTCGCCCTTCGCCAACAGATTGCGCAGGACTTCCGTCGTACGATCTGTCGAACCGTCGCTGAAGGCGATGATCTCGTCAGGTGGCCGCGACTGCTCCTTCAAGGAGGCCACACACAAGGGGAAGGCTTTTTCCTCGTTGTGGCCGGCAATGATCACGCTGACTTTGAAACGTGTTGCGGCTTCGAGCGGCCTTTGCCTGGGCCGTTCGAACAGGGCGGCGACCAGGAACAGTAAAACATAGCGCGGCACTTCGAAGATGATGACCATCCCGAACAGGAGCACCATGCTGTTGGTGCTGTGTGCGGTTATATACGCAAGGCTTTCCGAAATCGGGTTCATCCGAAAAGCTCCGTCGGCCCGAAGACGGTCATCCTCGGGGTCAAATCGATCTTCAGTCCGGACTGGGCGATCTCGATATAGGAGTCCAGATTTGCCCGCGCGCTCTCCGGGGGCAGCCGGTTCAACAGAAGATAGTCGTAGTCCGTCCCCTGATGGGTCAGCGCGCTTTCGCCGAAATAATTGTGGAGGTTCTCGATCAACTGTGCCCGCGATTTCTCTACCAGCCTTGCCCCGTGATCTGCGGTTGCCGCGCGCCGGTTTGGATAACCAACGGTCATCAGGCAGAACGGGCGGGAAGTCTCGGTGAAATTCCGGGCGGATTTGTTCAGCGCGATGACCAGTTCAAGAGCCAGTTCGCCGAACTTGAGGTTCTTTTGAGCTCCTCCGATAACAATCGGCCCTTCCTCAACGAAGGCGATCCCCTTGTCGGTGAGCGTGTATTCGAACACGTCCTTTGTATCGATGAGTTCGCCATCCATGTGCTGGCCGCAGTCGAGGCATTTGAAGCCAACCGCTGCTTCACTCGCCGAAGCACCGCACGCGATGCAATTGATGATTGTCCCCGGTTTGTCGTAGTCGACACCGAAATGGCGAAGTTCGCGGGAGCATTTCGGACAGACAAGATCCGAACCCTGCTGGAAATCCTCAACGGGCGCCTGATAGGCGCATTTGAAATGATGGATCAGCGTCGTTTCGGCGAGATGGGGCGAATGGCAATCGAAGCACTCTTCCCGTACATTCAGCCGGACGGATCGGCACCCTTTGCAAACGTGGAACCGGTCGAAGAACCTCCGCGAAACAAGCCCGAGTTCGGTCAGTTCGGAAATGCAGGAAAGGACCTCGTCATCCTCCAGGGACGTGTTGTACGAAAAACCCAGAGGTGTTTTGGCGTCGTATTCGGGAACCAGTTTCCGCTTGCGGACATACATGCTCGCCGCAAGCTTTTCCGCAAGGACCTTGCTTTGACGGACCTCGAGATTGACCGAGGAGCGGGCTTCCGCAAACTCCTGAAGAGCCGTTTCGGTCATTCGTTTGACCACACCGCGCGGAATCGAAGGGACGGAGATATCCGCTTTGGCTCCGAGATGACCGGTCTCGTCGATGATCGGTAAAAGACTGAGGTCACCCAGACCCCACAGATGGTGCAGGTCGCTGGCGGCCGCAGGCTCTGAAATCACGACCGCATCGTAGTCATTGCCCGCCGCCATATACTGCCGTGCCGATACGGAGAAGCCGGCCGGTCCGATATCTTCCGGCCACCTCAGCGAGCGTACCGGCAGGTCATCTCCGCCCGGAAGGCCGGGGCGGGTCCGGTTCAGCTCGACTTCGGCCTGCGGGTCTGGCGGATTGCGCTGCGGCGGCTTTGCCGCGGCGCTGTCGACGGCCGTGGCGTCATTCCTCCGAAGCGGAGGTTCGGCGCTCTGCGCGGCGTATTCCTCGATATAATTCAGCACCTCATCGAAATCGAACGGCTTGGCAAAGATCTTGGAAAATCCGCTACCAAGACCTTCGTCGGCGAGCAGCGCCGCCGGATCTGCGGTCATGGCCGCAAAAACCGGCAGGCGCCGGTCGGTAATCTCCTTATGGCTGCGCGTGACCACCTGGCCGCCGGTCAGGCCGGGCATGTGATAATCCATCAGCGCAAGCGTATAGTTTCGCTCCTTCAGGAGCTTGAGCGCTTCGGTCCCGTCATGAGCTATGTCGACGTCATATCCCTTGGACGACAGCAGCAGCTGAAGAATGTCCTGCGTAACCGGAGAATCTTCGGCAATAAGAACGCGCTTTTCGTGCTCGCCGACCGAAGCGGACCCTGCCCGCCCGGGCTGCACAGGTCCGTCAGGCGTTTCAGGCCTTTCCTGGGCATCGACCTCACAGCCTGCCTCTCTGCCGCCGGGCACCGCACGTTCGGCTTGCGGCATCGTCTGCACCGTATTTTCCCCAGGGCCTTCATCGACCTCTCTTGAGCCTTGGTCCGAGCCCGATGCTGCAGACGGAGCTTGAATGCCCGCGTCGGCGGCTGAAGCCTCCCGCGACTGAACGGATTCGATGAAAGTCAGAACGTCGTCGAAATCAAAGGGTTTGGCAAAAACCTTTGCAAACTTTTCCGATTGTTCCGGGTTCGCATGGATCGCTTCAGGATCGGCGGTCATCGCGACGAACACCGGAAGCGGTTGCCCGGCTGCGCTGTCGGTGAATTGATTGACCACTTCGAACCCGGTCAGTCCGGGCATGTGGTAGTCGAGCAGAGCAAGATCGAAGTGCTCCGACTCCAAACATTTCAGCGCCTCAGCGCCATCCCTGGCGATATGCGCTTCATGCCCTTTGCCGGTCAGAAGCAATTTGAGGATGTCCTGTGTAACCGGCGAATCCTCGGCAATAAGAACCTTCATCGTGCCAGTACGATTATGCGGCTCCGATTTTGCGGCTGACGCTCCCATGATGTCGATCACTCCGCCTCCCACAGACTTCCCTAAAGGAAATAAAACAGCTTCAAGGACTAATAATTAAATAATTTGAACGAATATTTCAAAATATTCAGAAATAATTTATTGATAATTTTTACAATGGAAGGAGATATCGCGCAAATTACTATTAATTATTTATTTCAACATCAATAAAAGCCGAAATCGAGCATCGTGACCCGTAGCCAGCATGTCCGGTTTTATTGAGTGCCCCCGGACGCAACGCGCGTGAGTTCCATGACTTCATCAGCCATTTCGACCTGAGCATGTGGGGAACCATTCCGGGAAAAATCGGGCCGCCGGCGTTTATCTGGCAATATTTTTGAGGCGATGCTCAACAGGGGCGGACCCGATCCATCCTCAGGTCGATGGCCTGTCAACCGTGAGGCACGGCGAGATGGTCCGCCTGCCGATATCAAGCCCGAACCGCCCGTAGCCCGGCTGCACGGGAGCGACCAAGCGGCAGGCCGCGACCGGGACGCCATCGGCGGTCTCCGGAAAAGACCGGACCAACGCGAAAAATCTCTATTAAGCGCCCCTAATCGCGGCCAGGCTCTCGCCTCTGTCCCGCAACACCCACACTTCCACGGACTCGGCGCGCCCTTTCACCTTTGCGGCCCCGATGTTCTCGAAGTCGGCAAGCAGCGTATCCGCCTTTTCGCCCATCTCGTCTCGGACGGCGTCGACAATGTCCTGGCTGACGACGATGGCCGCGTCATACTCCCGGGAGAGGGATTCCAGGCGCGCGGCGGTGTTGACCGTGTCGCCGATCACCGTGAAGGACAGGTTGCGTTCGCTGCCGACGTTGCCGGCCACGACGTGGCCCACATGCAGGCCGATGCTGATCCTGTAGTCCTGTTCGCCGGCATCCTTCCGCTGTTTTGAAAGCTGACGGGTCCGCTCCAGCATGCCCCTGGCGCAGCGGACGGCGGAGGCGACGTCGACCTCGCTGGTATCCGGCAGGCCGAAGGCGGCCATGACGCCATCGCCCAGATACTTGTCGACCACGCCCTTGTTGTCGAAGATCTCGCCTTCCATGGCGGTATCGAACTCGCGCAGCATGGCGATCGTCTCTTCCGGCGTCTGGCGTTCCGAAAGGGTGGTGAAGCCGACGATGTCCGCAAACATGACGACGGCGCGCTGCGCACGGGTCTCGTCGAAGGCGCCGCGCTGCGCGAGCAGATCCTCCACGATGCGGGGAGAGAAATACCGCTTCAGGCGCGCCCGGCCGAGTTCCGCCTCGACGGCCCGCTCATGGTCCAGCCGGCGCTGCGATGTCATCGCGCTGCTTGCCTGGGCGAGCACCGTGAGCGCCAGGAGATTGGCATAGACCGTGATCGTGTCGGATGTGGTTGCCGGTATCGGCGTGCCGCCCAGCCCGAACGTGTGGGACGAGACGACGATCAGGCCCACGGCGGCCGTCGCGATTGTCGTGAAGGACAGGCTGAAGCGCAGGGCCGCCCACGCAAGGAGCAGGAAGAAGGCCGGCGTCATGTCGTTGATCCCGTGGCGCAGCCAGTCTTTGCCGAAGATCGTCACACCGACCGTGGATGCCGCGGCGAAAAGCATCCACAAGAGCATCTCGCTGCGGTTCTGCGCATCCGAATGCGCGGGAGGATTTTGCGCGGTAAGGCGCTCGATCGGCACGCATAGGGCAAGCCCCAGCGAGACTGGCGAAAAGCTGTCGCTGATGTAGTTCGAGACAAACAGAAGCAGCCATCCGCCATCGGCGCTCGCGACCCCGCCGGCCACAAGGACCAGCACACCCAGGATCGTGGTCAATGCCGGCATGACGACCCCGACGATGGCGTACCAGGCAACGACTGCGCGAACGGGATGGGAAAGCAACCGGTCGAAGCCGAAGCGGTGGAGCGCCACCGCCGCGACCCAGGTGGCCCCGCTGTAAATGACCGCATAAAGCAGGGAATACCCGGAAGGCATGCCGAAGAAAAAGGCAAAGGCGCCGAACACCACCACGCCCCAGGCCAACGCGACCGACGGACCGAAATAGACCGTCCCGGCGATCGCGATTGCCAGCGGAAACGCGGCCAGGGTGATCGCTCCTTCGGCGATAAGAAACAGCGTCATCAGCCAGGTGGCGAGTGCGATCACCGCCACCGAAGCCGGAAAAATCAGAAGAAACCGAATGAACGGCGAAGGAATTCGCGTTCGCAGCCAATCCGGTTCAGGCCACAACATTGAGAAAAATATCGATGACATGAACCATTCATACCCGAGTCGCACTGTAATAGTCGCACAGTAATAAGAGATCTGCGTGAGGACTTCCCGGCCTTCTGAAACCCACGGGAACCCGACAATGGCCCTCGCCTTGCGCGCTCCCCGGCGGGAATTCGCGCCGATGAGGAAAGTCTCGGCAACGTGATCGGTTGTGAAACCGCAAACTCATTGCAATTACGGGCTGCGTCGCCATCTCACGTTCATGGCGAAGCCGGAAGGTACCAAATCCCGGCAATTTGCTCATTGCCTTTGACCAGTCCACAAAGGTGGCCGCTGTTTCGGTTCGGCGCACTTTCAAGTGGCAAGAGTGTGCGAACGGCGCATTCCGCCGGAAGATTTCACACTGCGAATTTGTTGAGTAAAGTGTAAGTAGTGTGTTAAAATTCATCCGGATTTGTCTGTTACCTTTAAACGACAAAAAAACCCTTTCTCCTTAAGTATCTGCCGAAACACGAACAATTTTATTTAGTACATGATTATCAGGAGGACGAGATGTTCCGTAAGCTATTGGTAGGCTTTTCGATTCTGCTGGTCAGTTCCGCGCCGGCTCTTGCCAAGCGCGTAGCCCTCGTGATCGGCAACAGCGAATATGCCAATACGGTGGTGCTGCCCAATCCTGTGAACGATGCCACCGCGATGGCGACCAAATTGCGCAATCTCGGATTTGACGTTGTCGCCGGTTATGACCTGGACCTGAGGAACATGCGCAAGACCGTGGGTCAGTTCGCACGCTCCGCAAAAGGTGCGGATATCGCGCTGTTGTTCTATGCCGGTCACGGCATGCAGATCGGCGGTCAGAATTATCTGGTTCCGATCGATGCCCGCTTGCAGGACGAAACCGACCTCGATTTCGAAACGATGCCTATGGATTTCATCCTCCGGCAGATGACGAATGATGTGAAGGTCCAGCTGGTCTTTCTCGATGCATGCCGGGATAACCCGCTGGCACGCTCGCTTGCCCGCCGGATGAGCCCGTCGCGGTCCGCAACCGTCGGACAGGGGCTTGCGGAAATAAAGCTGATCGAAACCGGTGGTTCCGGTTCGGTAATCGCGTTTTCAACCAGCCCCGGCGATGTCGCGCTCGATGGCGATGGGCAGAACTCCCCGTTCACCAACGCCTTGCTCAAACATATCGACGAACCCAACGCCTCCATCCAGACGGTCATGACCCGCGTGACGGGAGACGTATTCAATGAAACCAACCGGCGGCAACGCCCTTGGGTCAACGCCTCCCTGATCGGCGAGGTTTTCCTGAACAAGACCGCAAACCAGCAGGTGGCGTCACTGGAACAGGGAACCGCGGATACGCAATCTAACGCCTCGACGGCTGCCGTCGCGCCGTCAGTACCCGCGAACGCCGCGCTGGCCTGGGAACGGGAAAAGGCGGTTTGGGATGCAGCCGAAGGCACCGGCTCGAAAGCCGCCTATGAAGCCTATCTGCGCGCTTACCCGACGGGTACGTTTTCCGAAATCGCTCGTGAGAAAATCACGACAATCACCCGCTCCGCAGAGAAAACCCAGAACGTCGCATCCGCTTCCTCAAACGATGGCCCGCAGATCACGACTGAGGACCGCCATTTGCCGGGGACAGAAGCCACCGAAGCGCAGATGGGCTGGGGCCGGAGCGTGCGGCGGGAGGTTCAGGCCAGGCTGAATCTGGCCGGCTTTAACACCGGGCATCCGGACGGCGTCCATGGCCCCAAGACCCGCCAGGCCGTGACGGCATGGCAAACCGCCAACGAATTCGTTCCGACGGGCTACTTCACCGCCCCGCAGTACCGGTTTCTGACCAGCCAGACCCAGGTGCAGTACGTGGCATGGCTCGAGGAGGAACAGCGGCGCATTGCCCAGCGGCGAAAAGTCGTCAGCAGAAGCTCGGCGCCTCAGAACAACCCGCCGAGAAACAGAAATACGAACCAGAACACGGACAACAATAACAACGGCGGCGGTCAGGTTCCGGCTGCCCTCCTCGGCGGCGTCATCGGCGGCATTATCGGCGGTGCGATCCGGTAAGAGAAATATCTCGCCGAATACCATTGCGGGAATCGGAAAGAAGAAAGGGCCGGATGTTTCATCCGGCCCTTTCCTTTTGCCCTGCGGCACGGCACTACTCCGGCGCGCGCGCAGACCCAAGGCATTCGACATCCAGAAGACCGACCCGCTTCGCGCCCACCCGGCACACGCTTTATTCTCTGGAAGGCGGGAAATAACGGAAAGCTGTCGCTGATCCTGTCGAGCCCGCTTGAACTGAACGACACCGACGGGATCCAGGTCTCCCTGGATCGGCTGAAGGACCGGTGATCCCAAGCTGGTCTAAGCGATCCTCCTTTTCAGGGCAATTTCCGTTTCCGCCCTCCCGGAGAAGGACAGCGCCCGGTTGTCCTCCACGATCGTATAGGGCTCCTGGCCGCTCACATGGCCGACCAGTTTGCCGTCCTTGTAGACCGGTGCCTGATAGAGAAACAGCGCCCCTTCCAGCGAGCCCCCCTCGATCCGTTCCCGGGCGATGTCCACGGACAGAACCCTACCCTGATCATCGATATGCACCTGTTCGCCATCCGACGGCACGAGCAACACCGAGCGGTCGAGGCAGAGCATCCGGTCGCAGCGGTCCGGCGCTTCGTAAGTGTCCAGGGCGACGCCCGCCACCAGTTCGGCAATCCCCCGCACCGGAAATATGGAATTGTGGGTGACGGCGCCTTTAAAGCGCCCGTCTTCGCTGGAAAAGGACAGGCTGCCGCGATCCTTTCGCCTGCAAACGAAGTCGGTATCGCCCAGGGCGATTTCGCCTTTGCGGGTCAAGGCGATCAGCCCGGCATCTGCCTGACGATTGGCAGCAAGCGCCTGGGAGACGGCGACACGGACGGGATCGCCACGCTTCAGGGCATCCAGCACCATGATGTTCGGCGGTGGATTTCCGCATATGGCGACATTCGGCAGCCGGTGCCCGGTAACGAGGCCGATGTCGGCGTCACCAGGCGTGAATTGCGACAGCGGCTCCGGCCTGTTAGGTCCGCTCGACATCAGCACCGCCAGGGGGGCCTGTCCATAGTCGGCCGGGGGCTCCTCGCCACCGAACAGGGTGCTCGTGCCGCCGTCCTGTGTCTGGGCACGCAGCAATTGCCCGTCTTCGGTGATCACGACGAAGCTGACGAACCCGCCGATGGAACCGCGACTGATTTTTTCGACCGCCGCAAGCGCCTTGAAAATGCCGAGACCCGCATCCGTCCCGGAAAGTGCAATTCCGATGGTCATGACGCCGCCAGGTGATACTCGGAGACAGGTTCAAGCGGCCCCCTGGAAAAGGATGAGCGGTCGCTGACTTCCAGCTTGCCGCGCGAGCGCACCGGATCCGGGATCGGAATGGCGTTCAGAAGTTCCCGCGTATAAGCATGGGCCGGTGTCTTCAGAACCGCATCTCTCGGACCGACCTCCACGATCCGGCCATGCAGCATGACCGCGATCGAATGGCTCACCTGTTCGACCACCGCGAGATCGTGGCTGATGAACAGGTAGGACAGCCCGAGCCGTTGCTGCAGGTCGAGCATCAGCTCGATCACCTGGGCCTGGATCGAAACATCGAGCGCCGACGTCGGCTCATCGGCGACGATCAGCTTCGGCTCAACGCCCAGCGCGCGCGCGATACAGAGCCGCTGACGCTGCCCGCCGGAAAATTCGTGCGGATAGCGGCGCATCTGGTCCGCGGTCAGGCCGACCTGAAGGAACAGGGCCTCGGTCCTGTCCTGAAGTTCCTTGCCCTTGGCGATCTTGTGGATGCGCATGGGTTCGGCCACCAGCCGGTCGACACGCATGCGCGGATCGAGCGCCCCGTAAGGGTCCTGGAAAATCATCTGCATGTGCTTGCGCGCCTTGCGCAACAGCTGCGCGCGATATTCGCGGATATCGCCCCCATCCATCAGCACTTCGCCTGAGTCCACTTCCAGAAGCCGCAGGATAACCCGCGCAGCGGTCGACTTTCCTGACCCGGATTCTCCGACCAGCGCAAGCGTCTCGCCGGGCGGAATGGCGAAGCTGACATCGTCGAGCGCCTTCACCTCGTGGCCTTTGCTGTGAAACGTCTTCATCAGGTTGCGCGCTTCCACGACGGGAGCGGCATGGCCGACTTTGACAACCGCGCCTTTCGGCGGCACGTCGGACGAGCCGATCTTCGGGACGGCGGCAAGGAGCTTCTGCGTATAGGGATGTTCAGGCGAGGCGAACAGTGGCCCCACGTCCCGCTCCTCCACCTTCTCGCCCTGCTTCATCACGATCACCCGGTCGGCGGTTTCCGCCACGACGCCCATGTCGTGGGTGATCAGCAGCATGCTGGTGCCGAACTGGTCCTTGAGTTCCCGCATCAGTTCCAGGATCTGCGCCTGGACGGTCACGTCGAGCGCCGTCGTCGGTTCGTCCGCGATCAGGATCTCCGGCCGGTTGATCAGCGCCATG
>MDSW01016272.1_pt1 | contig 15770 bp, 15 predicted proteins | sample 811171 | NCBI WGS metagenome assembly MDSW01 (sample SAMN05326641, study PRJNA326480) | marine metagenome | isolation source: seawater | place: Atlantic Ocean: North West | collected 2012
ATATGGAGGAGTGATTGTTAAAAAACCTCTTTTAAAATATCTTTTAGGTGCTGCACTTAAACTAGAAGAAGATGGATGGAGGATATTAACTCAAAGGTGGATTGCTTTTTTTGTTGCACTTGCTGTTTTAAATGAAATAGTATGGAGAACACAAAGTACTGATGTCTGGGTAAATTTTAAAGTTTTTGGAATCTTACCAATAACTTTTATTTTTACCATGACCCAATTTCCATTAATCAAAAAATATCAAATTGAAGATTAGATTATAAATTATTGTCTTCTAGTGCAAGAAATCCTGGGGATTTATTTCCCTCAAGCCATTCTAAGAAAGCGCCACCTGCAATTGATAAATAATTAAAAGCTTCATTAGCATTAGCTTTTTTAATTGCCGCAAGAGTATCTCCTCCACCTGCAAGAGAATTAATTTGTTTATTACTTGAACAATTTTTTATAGTTTTTGCTACTGCAATAGTACCTTTATCAAAAGGACTGTATTCAAATGCGCCTAATGGTCCATTCCACAGAACTGATCTAGATTTTAATATCTCATCTGAAATTACTTTTATACTTTGATCTCCAATATCTAATATCATTTGTTCATTAGGAATATCATTTAAATTATAATTTTTTACATTTATTGTATCATGAATATTTTTTGAACACACTACATCTATCGGTAAAATTATCTTACATTTATTTAATTTTGCCTTTTTTTGTATTTCTTTTGATAGTTTGGCATAATCATTTTCTACTAGTGATAATCCAACATCATAACCATTGGATAATAAAAATGTATTTGCCATAGCGCCACCAATAACTATTGAGTCAAAAATATCGACTAAATTTTCTAAAACTTTTATTTTTGTTGAAATCTTTGATCCTCCTACAATTGCCAAATTTGGTCTTAATGAATTATCTAGAAACTTATTTAAATTTTCAATTTCATTTATAAAACTTAAGCCAGCATATGATGGTAAATATTTTGTAATACCTGTTATTGATGAATGATTTCGATGTGAAACGGAAAATGCATCATTAACATAAATATCAAAATTTGAGGCTAGGTATTTTGAAAAGCTTGGGTCATTTTTTTCTTCACCAGAATTGAAACGAATATTTTCAATTAGACAAATATCTCCCATATTCATCTCAGAAATCTTCTGGTTTATTTTTTTTTGGTTAATAATTTGCAAGAAATGAATTGTGTTGATATTCAAAATTTTTTTTAGCTCTAAACATAAAAACTCTATAGAATACCTTTTATCAAATTCTCCTTTAGGTCTTCCAAAATGAGCGACCAAAAAAACTTTATTTTTATTTTTAGTTAACTTTTCTAATGTTGGTAAAATTGAATATATCCTTGAATAATCTGTAATTTTGTTTTCAAAGACAGGTACGTTTAAATCTACACGAACAATAATTTTTTTTTCAATACAGTCTAAGTTTTTCAATTCTTTCATTTATATACACATCTATATAAAAAAAACGCAGGAATTCATTGATTTTTTTCAAAAAATAGCAGTTTTATCTTTTTTAATACATATATTTAGTATATTAAACAACTAATAAACCACAACATATAGGATATTTAAAAATGCCGTGGGATGAAAATAATGTAACAAAACTAAGAGAACTTTGGGATCAAGGTCTTCCAACTGCTCAGATAGGTAAATTACTTGGTTTCACTAAAAATGCTGTTGTTGGTAAAGCTCACAGAATCGGATTAGAAAGAAGACCATCTCCTATAAGAAGAACAGCTGTCAAACCCGATAGAAAAAAAGCCCGTTCACCCGTAATGCCAAAATTAAATTTTGAGTCAAAACAAGAAATTCAAAGTGCTTCAAATAATAATTCAACTTTTCAACCTGTGGTTAAAAATTTATTTATTAAGACAGATAAAAGAGGTTGTGAATGGCCAGTAGGTCATCCAGACGAAATGGATTTTCATTTTTGCGGGAAAGATAGGTTTGAAGATAAACCATATTGTTTAGATCATTGTGCGGTAGCTTATGTTGTGCCTGAGAAAGAAGAAAACGAGAGACCACAGATCAGCTCAAAAATTTAATAGTAATTTATATATTAACTGATATCTTTAGGTTTGATGAATAATCAAAATTCTTCTTTATTTAACCCAATATTAATTGCAGGTAGCTTAATACTACTTATTAGTTTCGCAATACGTTCAACTTTTGGACTTTTCCAAATTCCTATTGCTGATGATTTCTTGTGGGCTCGATCTGAATTTTCTCTCGCAATAGCTGTTCAAAACTTAGCTTGGGGTATTGGCACACCATTATTTAGTGCATTTGCTGAAAAATATGGAGACAGAAAAGCTATTACTCTTGGATTGATTTTATATGCTCTTGGAATATTTATAAGTAGCAATGCAATAACTCCTGAGGCTCACCAGTTTTTAAATATTATTATTGGTTTTGGTATTGCTGGAAGTGGATTTGGACCTGTATTAGCTGTTGTTGGAAGAGCTACATCAAATGAAAAAAGATCCATCGCTCTAGGGATTACAACTGCTGCAGGATCTGCAGGTCAAGTTGTTGGACCTCCATTTGCAGCAACATTATTATCAATAATGCCTTGGTCATCTGTTTTTGAAATTTTTGCAATAATAAGCCTTTTAACAATTATCCTCGTTCCTGTTCTAAAAACTAGACCAAAATTAAATCAAATAAAATCAGATGAAAAACTTTTTACCGTGTTACAAGAAGCATTAAGAGACCCAACTTATATAATGTTATTTCTAGGTTTTTTTTCTTGTGGATTTCAATTGGCATTTATAACAGCACATTTCCCGGCTTTTATTGTAGAGTCTAGTAGTCCAATAGTTCAGGGAAGTGTAATTTCTCTTATTTGTAGTTCTGTTGAAGGCTTAGGCGCCTTATCAATGGCTTTGATAGGATTTTTTAATATTTTAGGATGTTTATTAGCTGGAGCATTAGGAAAAGGATATACAAAAAAATATTTGCTTTCAATGATTTATACTGGAAGAACTGTAGCTGCAATTTTATTTATTATGCTTCCAATTACCCCAGTATCTGTTGCTATATTTTCTATGGTTATGGGATCACTATGGCTTGCAACAGTTCCGCTGACTTCAGGAATTATTGGTCATATATATGGATTAAAATTTATGGGAACATTGTATGGTATTGTATTTTTATCTCATCAAATTGGTTCTTTTGTAGGTGTTTGGTTAGGTGGTTTATTCTATGATATATATGGTAGTTATGATTTGGTATGGTGGGTTGGTATTGGTGTTGGTGCCTTTTCTGCAATAATACATTTGCCAATAAAAGAAATTCCACTTTTAGAAAGAAAGATTGCTGTTTGAAATAATACTTTGTTAGGTTATTGTTTAAAATTATGAATGAAAAAAATTTAGTAAGAAACTTAATAATTGTTATTTTTTTCTTAATTGTTATTTACTCATTACTTAGAGTTGGCGCTGGTTTAGATTTGAGTCTTGGACCATACATAAAATAATAACTCTGACATGAAAAAAGTCGCTGTTTTAGTCGCTGCCGGAACTGGCATGGGTGCAGATTCTGCAAAAATTTTAGCTAAAAATAATTTTAAGATTGCAATTATGTCATCATCAGGGAGAGGGGAAAAATTAGCAAAAAAGCTTGGCGGTATAGGCTATACAGGATCAAATCTAAATCCACAAGACATCAAACATTTTATTAAAATAGTAATAAAAAAATGGGGTAGAATTGATGTTCTGGTCAACAGTGCAGGTCATGGTCCAAAAGGAGAAGTTTTAAAAATTAGTGATGAAGAATGGATAAGAGGTTTAGAGATATACTTTCTTAATGTTATTAGAGCTACAAGAATTGTAACACCAATTATGAAAAAACAGAAAAATGGTTCAATAATTAATATATCTACTTATGCTACATTTGAGCCTGAGAAAAGTTTTCCAACATCTGGCGTAATGAGAGCCGGTTTGTCCTCATTTACAAAAATTTATTCTGATGAATTTGCCAAGTTTAATATCAGAATGAATAACATTTTACCTGGTTTTATTGATAGCTTAAGTCCTAAAAAAGAATTTTTAGATAGAATTCCTCTTAAACGTCAGGGTAAAGTTAGAGAAGTTTCTGCAGTTGTAAAATTACTCGCATCTGATGAGGGGGCTTACATTACAGGACAAAATATTAGAGTTGATGGTGGAATAACAAGATCAATCTAAATTATTATGAAAAAAAAATTAAAAATCTTAAATAAAAATTTTTATCAACCTATCACCTGTTTAACAGCTTATTCTGCGTCGACTGCAAAAATATTAGATGGAAATGTAGATTTAGTTTTAATTGGTGATTCTTTAGGAACAACTTTATACGGTATGAAAAATTCTCAGAAAGTTACTTTGGATATGATGAAATTACATGGACTAACCGTTACGAAAAATATCAAAAAAAGTATTACTATAATTGATATGCCATTTAAAACCTATGAAAGTAAAAAACAAGCATTGAAGAATGCAAGAGAACTTTTAAAATTTACCAAAGCAAATATTTTAAAACTAGAAATAAATAAAAATAATTTATCAATAGTTGAATATTTATCTTCAAAAAATATAAATTTAATTGCGCATATTGGAGTAACTCCTCAAAGTTTTGTAGATTTTAAAAAAATAAAAGTAGTGGGTAGGAGTAATAGAGAAAGTCATAGTCTTCTAAATCTTGCGGTAGAATTAGAAAAATTAGGAGCTAAAGCGATATTATTAGAATGTGTTACAAAAGAAACTGCAAAAAAAATTACATCTTCAATTTCTATACCAACAATAGGCATAGGATCATCAAAATATTGTGATGGCCAAGTACTAGTTTTTGATGATTTGATAAGAGTGGATGAGACACAATACTTACCAAAATTTGTAAAAAGTTACATTAATTTTAATAAACTTGCAAGAAAAGTAGTAAAGCAATTTTCAAATGAAGTTAAATCAAAAAAATTTCCAACTAAAAAATATACTTACTAATAAAGACTCTGAAACTTATTTATTTTTTGATTATAGTACATAATATTTCCAGATTGTATTTCAAACCACAAACCATGAATATTAAGTTTATTTTTTAAAAGTGCTTCGGAAATTACAGGCAAATCTTTTAAGTTTGAAATTGAATTAATAATACTTTGTTTTTCTAGAGATTTAATTCTTTTATCTTTACTATGATTTTTGTCTAATTTTTTATATGCAGGTTTTATAATTTGTATCCACTTGTCTAAAGAAGATGAGTTTTGTTGAATTTTTCCAGAAAAGATATCATGTGCATGAGTGATTCCACCACAACTTGAGTGACCTAAAATAATTAAATCTTTAATCTTTAATACTTTAACTCCATACTCAATAGCTGCAAAAGTCTCATGAAAATTTTCTTCAGATTTAAAAGATGGCACTAAATTGGCAATATTTCTATGAATAAAAAATTCACCATCATCAGCTAAAAATATTTTTGAAGAGTTTACTCTTGAGTCACAGCAAGATATTATCATTGCCTTTGGCTTTTGACCTGCTTTTTCAAGTATTTCTAATAATTTTTTTTTATTTGGATAAGTATTTTTTTTCCAATCTTTATATCTATCAATAAAAAAATTTGTTAAGGGCATTTTTAAAGTTTAATACTATATATCATAAATTAATTAAAAAAATTTTAAATGATAGAAAAATATAATAGACGTATTTGTGTAGCTCCAATGATGGGCTATACTACACCATACGCAAGAAAACTTTACAGAATTTTATCAAATAATGCATTTCTTTTTACAGAAATGATAGCTTCCAAATCAATGATTTATTCTAAAAACAAAGATTTAATTATTGAAAATGACTTTCATAATCCAGTTGCTCTTCAAGTAGGTGGTTCTGACTTAAATGATTTAAAACAATGTACAAAAATAGCTTATGAATATAATTATAATGAAATTAATCTCAATGTAGGATGTCCAAGTAAAGCCGTTCAAAAAGGTAGTTTTGGCGCATGCTTAATGAAAGACAAGTTTTTAGTTAAACAATGTCTGGAGTCAATGCAAAGTGATAAAATTATAACATCTATGAAATGTAGAATTGGGCTAGGCAAAGAGTTAAATTATGAATTTTTTGAGGAATTTATAGATGAAGTTTTAAAAAGCGGTATTCAGATAGTCTATGTACATGCAAGAAATGCAATACTTAATGGAATAAGCCCAAGTCAAAATAGGTCAATTCCACCCTTAAATTATAAATTCGTAAATAATATTCAGTTAAAGTACCCCGATGTTTTGTTTGTTTTAAATGGTGGTATTAATAATTTAGATATTGCCGAAAAATTACTTAATGAATTTAAAGGTATAATGATAGGAAGACTAATTCAAAATAATCCTTTTATATTGAAAAAAATTGACAAAAATTTTTTTAATTCAAAACAAATAACAACTATAAATGAAGAAGTAATATTAAATTATTTTAACTATATAAAGCCTAAAATTGATAAAGACTCAATTTTTCGATTACTAAGTCCTCTTTTACAAATCTTTTTTGGAATACCAAATAGTAAGTTATTTAAAATTAAAATACATGAATTTATGAAGGAAAAAAATCTAAACTTAATTGAAAGTTTAATTTTAAAATTTATTAGAGAAAATAGACTTCAGTTAAATTAATAGGGTACTTGGTAAGATAAGCTTAATGTTTCAACTCCAGGATTTTTATCTCCTAAATTGGCATTTGATATATGTCCTAAAGATATTGCAATTCTATTTTTTGTTTTTAACTCATAACTTAATTCAAAAGTTGTTCTAAATTGTATGTCATTACCTAGATTTTTTCCTGATCCGTTATCATAATACCCAACTCCTAAACTTGGAGTAAATACAATATTATTTTCTTTACCTGACAAAAGCTGACCAACATTGTCTTCTAAATAAATTCCGGCTAAAAAATATGATGCTGAGTCTCCAGTAAATTCAAAGCCTGCAAAGGGTTTTAGAAAGAAGAAATTATCTTCTTCTGGCCCAATATCAAAAATTGTATTATCAAATCTTCTTTCATATCTATAATCCAAGGTTGGATCATCCTTACCATCACAAATAACATCATACATGCCTAAACCATATACGTTTAAATCAGCGGCAAGTGTGTTAAACGAAAACCAGAACACTATAAAAATAGCTGTTATAAATTTCATATATTTATACTATTAAAAAAATTTAAAGTATCAAATGAAAAATTCTTTATCTTGTTGAGAAATTTCTAATATCGCTTTTCTAAGCTTTTCTAGAGCTTTTGTTTCAATTTGTCTTACTCTTTCTTTGCTAATTTTTAACATTTGTCCAAGTTCATCTAATGTAATACTTTTTTCTTTAAATTTTCTTAATTTAACAATTGTTTTTTCTCGATCATTAAGAGTATCTATAGCTGCATTTATGTAGTTTTTTTTTACATTTTTATCCTTAAAGTCCTCAAAAATCTCTTCGGGATTTGGTCTATCATCAGCTAACAAAGACATTAAATCATTTTCGCTTTCATGGTCAACTTGTTGATTTAGATGTAAATCACCACCTGTTAATCTTGATTCCATATTTTGCACTTCAATTGACTTTACATTAAGCATATTTGAAACCTTATTAATTTCATTTTGCCCCATATAATCTCGAGAAACATCATTGATTTGTTGCTTAATTTTTTTAAGATTAAAGAATAAGGCTTTTTGTGATGCTGTAGATCCAGTTCTTACAACTGACCAATTTTTTAAAATATAATCTTGTATTGAAGCTCTAATCCACCATGAGGCATAAGTTGATAGCCTAAAGTCTTTAGACGTGTCAAATTTATCTAGAGCGTGCATTATGCCCAAAACACCTTCATGGATTAAATCATCAATAGAGAGCCCGTAACTTGAATATTTTCTTGCGTAGGAAACTGCTAGTCTAAGATATGCATCCAATATTTTTTGCAGAGATTTAGGATTTTTATTGTCTCTCCAATCATTTATTAGCCTAAATTCTTCTTCTTTTTCTAAAATTCTGGCTTTTTTAGAAAATTCAATCAAATTGTTTGAAAAGCTATTTTTATTTAAACTCATACATTATTATACGTATGAAAAAAAATTTGGATCAATTTGATTCAAATAATTCTAAAATTTCTCCATTTTCTGAGAAAATTCCTCCATATATCATGTTGTTTGAGAGAGGTTGTTTAAATAATGTACATATAACTTTGTTTTTTGACTGTTCTAAATCATTGTTTTGATTTGATTGATACCCCCTAACTATTCTAATATAAGATTTATAGGGTTTATTAACTTTTGAGAAATTTTGATAACCCCACCAAAAACAATCATTTTGTGCTGAAAGGGGTCGGGTTATGTCCACACCTCTATTAACAAATAAAATTTTTTTGGATGACGAATAAGCAGCATGTTTTAAATTTAAAAAATATTCTTTATGACCCGGGTTTTCAAGAATAATTCTATTTAATCTGGAAGTCCATTTTGAAATTGATACAGTTCCAGAAGATGCAACATTTAAAACCTCATCCTTGGAATACCCATAAGACGATAGTGTTTTATCAACACCATGATCGAACATCCAATTAACAATTTCATTAGGATTTGGAGCAATTTGAAGTTGAAGTAGTTTACTAAACATTTCTTCCTGAGCACCTCTTAAAAAAATTATTTCACTAGGTTTTAATTTATATTTAGACATTAAATTAAATCTTAAGTCTATAATACTTGATAAGGTTTCTTTAGATGAATTACCTAAACCAATTATATTTCCTAAAAAAATTAATTTATCGTTCATTCTAAAATTTTTTGTAATGAATTTTTTTATAGAACTTAAGGATTCAAGATTTGAATGAATTGAGCCAATAGCCCATATTCTAGAAGTATTTTTTAATTCTACAAAATTACTTTCTTTATTCAAAATAATTATTTTTTATTTAAAATTTGTTCAATTTTTTCAGTAGATTGAAAATAGTCAGTTTTTTCTACAGCCGCAACTTCTCTTGCCAAACGTTCAATGGCTACTTGAAACATTTGTCTCTCACTGTATGATTGATCAGCTTGACTATTTTTTCTAAATAAGTCGCGAACTACTTCTGCAATCTTTATTGGTTCTCCAGAAAAAATTTTGGCCTCATATTCCTGTGCTCTTCTACTCCACATTATTCTTCTTATTTTAGGCTTAAGCTTTAATGTACTGAAAACTTCATCTATAATTTTCTTTGAGGAAATCTTTCTTAATCCAACTTCATCTTGTTTATCAATAGGAACTCTTATTGTAAGTTTTGCCTGCTCCATTTTGACAACATAAAATTTAGTTTTAATACTAGAAATTTCCATGTTTTCTAATTTAGTTATTTCTCCAACTCCATGTTTTGGATAAACAACAATTTCACCGACTTTAAATTCTGAATTTTTTTTATTTTTCATTTAACTACCAGGTTTATCGCTAAAGTGTTGTTCAAATTTATTTGGCACATCTTGCCATTCTTCCGCATCTTTTGGAGGATCTTTTTTCTCATTTATGTTTGGCCAAATCTCTGAATATTTTCTGTTAATTTCAACCCACTTTTCACTTCCATCCTCAGTATCTGAAAATATTGCTTCTACTGGACACTCTGGTTCACATACACCACAATCAATACATTCATCAGGGTGAATTACTAACATATTTTCACCCTCATAAAAACAATCTACAGGACATACTTCGACACAATCCATATGTTTACATTTTATGCATTTCTCATCAACAACATATGTCATGGTTTTCCCTCAATTTTATCTAGTGCTTTTTTCTTAGCATTTCCAGAATCTACATCAGAAATATACAATAAACCTGCTAAGCGTCTTATTAGACTGGACTCATAATCATGAATTTCACCATCAGATAAAACTATTTCCCATAATGTTTGTATAAGTAAAATCTTTTTATCTAATGAATATGCTTTATTTATCTTTGATGTGTAAAAAAATAGAGATCTAGAATTATTACAATTATCTATTGCTTTGTTCAAAATAGTAGTTACTTCTTTTTTATCTTCTTTAAATGTTTCAATCAAGGTTTGGGTTATTTTATTAACTTCATTGGTATCAATATTTCCATCTGAATTTGCGGCTTCGACCATTAGTCCACAAAGTATTTCTAAATTATCATCTTTTTTATCCTCAATGACATTATTGTTTTCAAAAATATTTTTAAGTATATTAAGCAATTTTATTTCCCTTTGTATCCTTTAAAGAAGTTTTTCTAAAACCGCAAAAGGAGAATTTGGATCTAGTTTTTTTTCTTTTTTTTCAGTTTTCTTTTTGTTTATTTTTTTATTGTTTTTCTTATCAATTTTTTTGTTTTCATTATTAATTTGTTTAAAGAAATATAGTCTTTTTTGATTTGATAGATTAATTTCTTGATAACCACAAAATAACAAAATATCTTTTAGTTGGTCACTATTACACCCTATTGGATTCATAAGATCGGATGACTCAAGAAATGGTCCATATTTTATCTTTTTTCTGGCTAAATAAAAAATTTTTTCAAATACATCTACTCTAAAAACAAAATGATTAATACATATATAACCAATTGAGTCCCAGTAACTATTTGGCATATTAGTATTTGAAACAAATGATACTCTACCATCAGTCGGTAATGGAATTATGTCATTGGAATTAAATTCATTAAAAACTATCCACAGTATTGCATTTAGCTCTAGTGATTTTTTTTTCATTAGATTTGGCATATAAAAATATCTAGCACCTATTCTTATGCCCAAATTTGATAACTGCTGTTTACATTCAGAGTCTATTTTTTTGACAAAATCTCTAAAATTATTAATTTCTAAAGTTCCAAGATTTTCAAAACAATTAAATGCTATAGCTCTTATATTAGAATCAATATTATCATCCAGTTTATTTTTTATTGGATTTAAAAGAGTTGATATTTGCTTATCCACCCAGTTTTGTAATTTAGCTGATAAAAGCAGTCTTTTTTCTGAAGAGATAAATTCAGAATTTAATGCATCAGCAATTGGAAGATAAATTTTGGAGCCCTTTTTTAGTCTTCCAATTTTTTCCTCACCCCAATAAATTGAAATAGTATCATTCAATTTTATTTTAGTTACATTACCAAAGTTAATCGCATCGTCAGGTGCAATTAAAAATTGTTCAATTTTTTCTTCAATCATATTTCTAATGGATTTTTTAACATGTGTTAGAGAAAAAAGAGAGTTAGAAATATCCTCATTGTTAAATTTTAATTCAAATCCCTCTATAATTCCATATTTTTTGTTATCAAGAACAACTTCATTATTTTTATTTATTTCAATTTTATTTACAGTTTCATTGGTTTTTGAATCCATAAAATACATTGACGAAGAGTCTATAAATTTATTTGTAAGACTAGTGTGTAAATTATCTGACAATTCATTCTCAATTTTTTGAGTTTTTTCTTGCCAATATATTGGATTTTTTAACCAGAAATGGTGATTTGATATATAAGTCCAAGTTCTGATTTGAGAAATTTTTAATGAAAGTTCTGGAATACCTCCATTAAAATTTTCTAATTTTAAAACTTTTTTATTTATCCAGTCTTCAGGTATTTTATAATTATTTTTTAATAAGGTTATGAAGATATTTTTAAGAAAAACTAAATAATTGTCATTAAAAATTTTTTCGAAATCTGGTATTCTACAGACTTCCCATAAAAGTTGTATGTGCAATTTGCTATTTAAAAATTTTCTAATTTCATAATCTTCAATTAAACTTCTAAAATTAAGTTCATCCATTGCATTTTTTTTGTGAATAAAATAATTTTTTATAGGAAATTGTTTTAATGAATTTAATACAGTTTCAACTGAACTAAAGTTTAAATTAGAATTTCTCCAATAAACTTTTTGAATCTGATCATAGTTGTGATTTTCAATTGTTTGAATTATTACTGGATCTAAATTACCTGCACTTTTAGAATAACTAAAAGAACCATTATTTTTATATCTCCCTGCTCTACCTGCAATTTGTCCAAGTTCAGAGGGAGTTAAATTGCGATTATATCTACCATCGTATTTATCTAATGAAGTAAAAAAAACATGATTAATATTTAGATTTAAGCCCATACCAATAGCGTCTGTTGCTACTAAATATTCAACTTTTTTATTTTCATAAATTTCTACTTGTGCATTTCTGGTTCTTGGACTTAGAGAACCCAAAACTACTGCCGCACCTCCCTTGTGTGTTCTTATATTTTCTGCAATTTCATAGACTTTATTTATATTAAATGCGATTATTGCAGATCTAGGTTTTAGTTTTGAGATACTCTGTTTTGGTTGAAAAAATAAACTTGAGAAACGTTCTAAATATTCGATTTTAATATTTGGATATAAATTTTTTAGTATTGTTTGTATTGTTATGGATCCTAAAAAAATAGTTTCATGCAACCCTCTTAAATTCAAAACTCTATCAGTAAATATATGTCCTCTTTCATAATCTGCACAAAGCTGTACCTCATCAATTATGACGCATTCAACAATTTTGTCTATTGGCATTGACTCAACAGTACAAAAAAAATATTTTGCTTCATTTGGGACAATCTTTTCTTCACCCGTTATTAGAGCCACATTATTAATTCCAACTTTTTGAACTGCTTTGTCATAATTTTCTCTAGCAAGTAATCTTAAAGGAAATCCAAACATTCCAGATGAATAGGAAAAAAATTTTTCGAAAGCTAAATATGTTTTTCCAGTATTTGTGGGTCCAAGAATTGCAGTGAGGTTATCTGATAAATTTACCATCAAAATTAAGCAGCATTTTTAATAATTTCATTTAAAACAAAATTGAGAATTCCTCCTGCTTTATAATATTCCAGTTCTTTATTTGTATCTATTCTGCACCTTAATTCTATTAAATTAGTTTTTTCACCAATGATTTTACAATTTAATATTTTATTTGGTAGTAAATCAGAAATACCAAAGATGTTGATTAATTCATCACCTTTAATATTCAAATTATTTCTATTTTGATCATTCTGAAATTCTAAGGGTAAAACACCCATACCAATTAAATTTGATCTATGTATTCTTTCAAAACTCTCAGCTATTACTGCTTTCACACCCAAAAGTTTAGTTCCTTTTGCTGCCCAATCTCTTGAAGAGCCTGTTCCATATTCTTTACCCGCAAAAATTATAGTATCTACACCATTATTTAAGTATTCTTGAGAAGCATCGTATATAGACATAGTTTTGTTTGATACAAAAGATTTTGTATAGCCTCCCTCTGTGCCTGGAATTATTTCATTTTTAATTCTTATATTGGCAAATGTTCCTCTCATCATTACTTCATGGTTTCCTCTTCGAGATCCATATGAATTAAAATTTCTATAGTTTACTTGCCTTTCATTTAAATAAAGACCTGCTGGACTATCTTCTTTAATGTTTCCAGCAGGGGATATATGATCAGTTGTTACACTATCGCCTAAAATTGCAAGGACTCTTGCGTTTTCTATATCTTTTAAATCTTTTATATTCTCTTCACTAAAAAAAGGGGGGTGTTTTATATATGTACTGGTATCATTCCAATTATAAGTCATGTCGTTTTCACTAGTTATTGACTTCCAATTTTCGTCTCCTTCATAAATTTCTTTATATCTTTTGTTAAACATTTTAGAATTTAAAGAGGAGCTCAACACTTCATTTATTTCTTTGTTTGTTGGCCAAATATCTTTCAAGTAAATTTTTCTGCCCTCACTAGTTTTACCAATTGACTCTTTAGTTAAATTTATGTTTATATTTCCAATCAATGAATAAGCAACTACCAGAGGTGGTGATGCAAGAAAATTTGCTTTTACCTCTTGATGAACTCTTCCTTCAAAATTTCTATTTCCTGATAAAACAGAACAAACCGTAAGATTGTTTGATTTAATTTCATCAGAAATCCATTCTTCTAAAGGTCCTGAATTACCTATGCATGTCGTGCAACCATAACCTACAGTATTAAAACCTATTTTATTTAAATATTTAGTTAAATCTGCGTGATCTAAATAGTCTGTAACCACTTTACTTCCTGGTGCTAAACTAGTTTTAACCCAAGGTTTAACATCAATTCCAAATTCAACAGCTTTTTTAGCTAATAGACCAGCAGCAATCATTACACTTGGGTTAGATGTATTTGTACAGCTTGTTATCGCTGCTATTACAATGTCGCCATTTTTTAATTTTGAATTTTCTTTGTTTTTAATGTTTTTAATAATATTATTAAATTCATCAGGCACGTCTTTTAATAATATTTTATCTTGAGGTCTTTTTGGACCTGCTAATGAAGGTTCTATAGAGTTTAAATTTAAATTTATTTTATTATTAAAATTTGGATTATAATTTTGATCTGCCCACATCAGTTGTTTTTTTGAGTATTCTGTAACAATATCTAAATGATGTTCATCTTTACCAGTTAATCTTAAATAATTTATTGTTTCTTGGTCAGTTGGAAAAAAACCACATGTAGCACCATATTCTGGCGCCATATTTGATATAGTGGCACGATCTGCTAATGTTAAATTTGATAATCCCTCACCAAAAAATTCTACAAATTTTCCTACAACTCCATTCTCTCTTAGGATTTGTGTAATTGTCAAAACTAAATCTGTTGCTGTTATTCCCTCTTTTAGTGATCCTTTCAATTCAAAACCAACCACTTCAGGAATATTCATTGAAATAGGTTGGCCTAACATTGCAGCTTCAGCCTCAATACCTCCTACTCCCCATCCTAAAACTGATAAGGCATTTACCATTGTGGTATGGCTATCAGTTCCAACAACTGAATCAGGATATAGATATTTATAATTGTTTAACTTTTTTACCCAAATAGTTTTCGCAATATTTTCGAGATTGACCTGGTGGCATATTCCTGCTCCAGGAGGAACAAGAAAAAAGTTATCAAATGAGTTTTGACCCCATTTTAAAAATTTATACCTCTCTTTATTTCTCTCGAATTCTTTTTTTACATTTTTTTCTAGTGATTTTTCACTTTTATAACTATCAACCATAACTGAGTGATCAATAACTAAATCAACTCTAGACAGTGGATTTATAATTTTTGGCTCCAAACCTCTTTTTTTTAATGCATTCCTCATAGCTGCTAAATCAGCCACTGCTGGAACACCAGTAAAATCTTGCATTAAAACTCTTGTTGGAAAAAATGCAATTTCTAAATTTTTTTTTGTTCCATTTTCTATTGATTTAAACACATTTGTTATCATTTCTTTGGTAACTAACTCACCATCTTCATTTCTTAACAGGTTTTCTAGTATAATTTTTATTGATATTGGCACTTTTGAAAGATTGATATCAAAATAATTTGATAAAGTTTTGAGATCAAAATACTTATAAATTTGCTTATTAACCTCTAAATTTTGTTCAGAATTAAAAGAATTTTTATTTTTCATACTCTAAATTTAAATTTATTATATTTACACAAATAGTATGAAGATAAATTTTTGTATAGAAAAATGTTAATTTATTATTAGATTTCTGCGAAAAAAATTGATTTTGAAAAAATTTACACTTTTTTTTAAAATTATTAAATAAATATAAAAATTGAATCAAGAATAATGATTTTTTAATATCGGGTATATTGTTGACTTTAACCGTAAGTTTTGGGAATAAATGTTCAGCCTTTTATTATTATCGCTAATAAGCGATATTGGAGGTAGGTTCCTCCGGGGTAACAAAATACAAGGAGTATTTTATGGCTAAGAAGAAAAAGAAAGCTGCTCCAAAGAAA